>BNJS01003504.1_pt1 | contig 11514 bp, 14 predicted proteins | sample 8540461 | NCBI WGS metagenome assembly BNJS01 (sample SAMD00202454, study PRJDB9452) | human saliva metagenome | isolation source: human saliva | place: Japan
AGCAAATAAAGCTCCCATCTTTTTAGTTTAATATTTTTTTAAATTTTGTGTGTGAAAAACAGAATTTTTTATAACTTTATCTCCCTTCTTTATGTTCTGTAACTTTTTCTTGTAGTTCCCTGCATATAAAGGTATAAAATTATTTTTCTTTAGTAAAATTTATCATATTATATGTTAAGCCCCATTCACCTTGAATTAAAACATAGTCATCCTTTTTGAAGATTCTCTAAAAGAAACTTTTCTGAAATTGACTTTATATCTACATCATCTGTTACACCCATCCAGTTATTTTTTTAATTCAGTTGGCATGTATATAATTTCTTCACAATTCCAATCTTTCCTTTTAATTCTTTTTACCTGTGGTTCTGTTAAAGTGTGTGAGAAATAATAAAATTATTTTTTTCATTTTCCTCCATTATAAATTCTTTTTAATTTTTGAAAAACCTAGTTCTCATCCATTCTTATTATAAAAGTCCCTATTTTTTTCAATAAATCTATTATTTTTTTCACAATAATTTTTAAGCTATTTATATCATTAACTGCACTATCTTTTCCCACCTATAGAATGAGCAATTTCATTTCTAACTCTTCTACTGTGTTCAAAAATTTTAATATACTCATATAGTTCTTGATTGTCTCTATCTACTTTAAAATTTGGATAAATCTTTATTTTGCTTCATGTCTACTTACTATCATATTTAACCAATCTTTTTGCTAATTTATTCTCATCTTTTTCTTATCTCCAGTCAAAAGTGGTAGATCTAAAGCATCCATTATGAAACCTATAATTGATTCATTTATATTTATATATGCCATAGCATATCTTTTTTGTTCAAAAATGCCATTTTAGCTAATTCAGCTTGGAATAAAGTAATCCTTTTCTTCTGTAGCAAATCTATTCATGAAAATCTTTTTATAACTTTTGGAATTATTAATTTTGCCGATCATTCAAGACTTTTCGATATCTTCTTCTAATTTTTTAGTGAATTAATACTTTGTCTTAAAAGAGCTATATAATTCATATTTAAAAGCATCAGAGAAGTTTCTTAATTTCTTAGATAATTTTTCATTTTCTATGTTTTTGTTCAATTAGATAGCTATTTCCATAGTTTTTAAAATTGTTAGCTCCTTTTATCCATTGCAAAATCTTATAGAAAGCATTTAAGTCAACGACCTTAGCTATTTGATCTTCCTTAGGTAAATTTCTATCTATTATTTCAAAGCATTCCGTATGTAATAGCTTTTATTTCAATTTTTATCTTCAACATCAGTTAAATAATTCATTACTAAAAACTAACCAAAAAGCATTAGATCTAAAAGAATGGGTAATATCTAAATAAACTTCATCACCCATCTTTAAGTTGTTCTTGTATTTGAATAATAAGATTAAAATTTTCAAAAATTTCTAATTCATTCATTCCATATTTAGTAACTATTCCTAGAATTTTTATCTTTAAAAGTTTCGTTAAATTTAGCTAGATTAAGACTATAAATATCTGTATCCATAGTAGCATTATCTATAACTCCCATTAATTCAAGATGATAGTTTTTCATCATATTCTTTAGTGTAACTATTACAATAGTACTCATATAGATTATCCCACATTGATCCCGCTGTTCCAATAAAAATAGTTTTATCAATTTCATAATGTTCTTCAAGTGCAGAGTTATGAAAACTTCTATCCCTATATATAACTTTATCAATCTGATAGTTAGCTATATTATATTTACCATTTTTGTTTATCCCCACCAATTCCAGCTATTAATACTCTTGACATAGATAAACCTCCTTAAAAATTTTAATATTTTTATATATCTACTTAAATTTTTGTTTATTTTTATAAACCCATTCTTGATTCCTATCTTTATTTTGATGTTTTTATTTTTATAAATTCTTCTGTTTCATCCATTTTTAAATAATTGTTTTCTCTCAATCTTTTTATTATTATTTCATTTAATTTTGCAACTATAGTTTTATTAAAAATACTCTTATATTTATTAAAAGTTGTTTCTGTTAAATTTTTCACCTAAAGTTCTTAGTTTATCATTTTCTTAAAGTTTCTTCCTTTAAAAGTAAATCCATAACCGCTTCATGAAAAATCATTTAATTTTATTCCTTCTTTTTTTCTAAATTAATTGCAATATCATATTTTGCTATTTTTAAAACATTATCTTTATAAGTCAATGAATTATCAACCTTTTTCTAATAAATCATTTAGTGAAATTAAATTCTTGATTCTTTCATATTGCTCTTTATTTTTCTTCAAAAAGTTCGTTTTTCATAGTATGATTCTAAATCTGTTTCAAAGAATAAATTATTATATATAGACTTTTTAGCTACTTTTTATTTCATTTGTGAATAATAATTTTTCAGTGCTAATAAAGGTTCAGCTATATTTATTCCTACTAAATAAAGATACAATTTTTAAAGAATAAGTTTCTGGTAAAATAATATATTTCATCTTCTTCCTCTAAAAGTTTCTTCTATATCTTCTAACAGTTGTTCATCAAAGTAAGAACTTCTAAATCCTCAGCTATTATATCTAAATTTTTCATTTTTACAATAGTACTCTACAAGAAAATCTCCTACATCTGCATCTTCACCATTTTTATCTTTGTATTCTTCATACTTTAATTTTTAATTCTTTTACAAATTCTTTATTATAATCTTCTAAATCTTTTACATCAAAATCTGAGACAATTTGTAAAATAAATCATAAGATTTTTATTTTTTTCTTTTAAAATATTCTGGAAAGTCTTATGTGCTGATATTGTTTCAACAAAGTCCTTCAATTTATTAGAAAATTTTCCTACATTCAATTCAAAAATAAATCTTTTGTTAAATAATTCTGAAATTTCTTTTAAAAAGAACTCTTCATTCTTTCTATCAAGTTTTTATATAAACTTACAACTGTTTTGATACTCTTTCCTTTTTATAGAAGCATTTATATCTAATAACATTTGTTTATTTTCCACTAAAATTTCTTTGATAATTTCAAACATAGCACTATAAACTATTCTAAAACTTTCATTTGATAAGCTATATTCTTCATTTTCATTTTTCTTATATTTTGAGAAAAATATTTCTTTCAGTTTACAATTTTTGTCCCATTCTCAACAGCTATCTTATACATTGCTATAGATGCAAGTTTCATTCCAACTGTTAAATCTATTAATATTTCATCTTCTTTTTATTCCTTTTTCTTTCAAAAACTTTTAAAGTATCAAACAAAAAGCTCTCATACTAATTATATTTTTCAGAAGTTAATTTTTCTTTATCTGTCATTCTAGCATTGACTTCTATATTTTTATTATTTAATTTTTCTTTTATTAACTTAAATTTTTCTGACCTTCATTACTATAGAATAAATAAACATTTTTAACATTTTCACAAAGTCTTAAAGGTTTTTCAAGTGGCAACTCTTCTAATATATTAGAACTTACATTTGCTAAACTCACAGTTGAAATAACAACTTTTATTTTATTACTGTCTATTATATTCTCTGTATCTCTTTCTTTTTCATTTTTCTATTCTTTTTGTATATATCTAAAAGTTTTCCTGCTCCTCTTCAGAAATTTTTGATATCATTTGGTCTTATTCCTGCTTGAGTAATTGAAAATAATAATTTTTAAAACTTCTAAATCTTTTCATCAGAATAACCTAAAGCTCTCAATTTTTGTTCAATATCCTTTAATACATCATCCCTCTTCATATAAGCCTCCCTTTAATAAAAATAATCATTATTTCAAATAAAACGTTCTATTATATTAACTCTGTTTTCAAATTATAACAAAACAAAAATGAATTATCAATATACATTATATGCACTATTTATATAACTTTCTTTAAATTATATAAATACTACATATAATCATTTATTCTTTTCAAAACTTATCTAAGAATTTTTAGTAAGATGTTTTGCTATAGTACTAGATACTGTTGCTGTTGTTGCAGATAAAGCTGTTAATAAAATGGTTGTCATCATAAAAACCTCCTATAAATTGTAATATAATTTCCTTTCTTTAACAAACTACGATCTAAATATTTCCAAGTATTGATTTTAATGTTTCTTCTATAAATTGTTCTATTACTTCCATAATTACCTCCTCTAATCATTTATCCATTTAAAAACTCCATAAGCTAATATTTTTCCAACAACTACACTTCCTACTTCTATTGCTAATAATGGTAACATATTATCATCTCCTTTTTATTAATCTTCCCAAAAACTTTTATTGCTACCGAAACTGCCATTGATGTTACTGCTCTTGTTAATAAAATTAGCTACATATATTATCACTTCCTTTCTTTATTTATTTTTTCTAACTAGTCTTTAAATATCCAATATAATAGTAATAAATCCCACATAGTATCAACTCCTTTTTATTTTAATATAACTATACAATTCTTCTTAAAAACACTTTTCTCTTGAATCTTTTCCATGATTACCCCCTTCAAAGTTTTATTTTATATTCTTATTTTACACTTACATTTTTACACTTTTTACTATTTTTACCTCTTACTCTTTTTATCCATTTAACTATCCGACGAGCAATTACTTTTCCTACTACAACGCTCCTACTTCTATTGCTAATAATGGTAACATATTATCATCTCCTTTTTATTAATCTTCCCCAAAAACTTTATTGCTACTGAAACTGCCATTGATGTTACTGCCCTTGTTAATAAAATTGGCCACATATTTTATCACTTCCTTTCTTTATTTATTTTTCTAACTAGTCTTTAAATATCCAATATAATAGTAATAAATCCACATGGTATCAACTCCTTTCTTTTTATTTTATGATTCTTAAATGTTTTTCTAATATTACTGTTAATGTTTTTTCTATGAATAATTTTAATAAGTCCATAAGACCTCCTTCAATTTAACTTTGATTTCATACCTTATTTTTACATTGGAATTTTTTTACAGTTTTTGTATATTTTTACCTCTTACTCTTTTATCCATTTAACTATCCCATGAGCAATTACTCTTCCAACAACACTTCCTACTTCTAAAGCTAATATTGGTAACATATTCATCAACTCCTTTTTATTCCCATAATTTTTAATTTCTTTTTACCACAACTTTTCCAACTACTATACTTCCTATTTCAATTGCTAATAACCACATAATATCATCTCCTTTTTATTAATCTTCAAAAATATCTTTGTTGCTAACGAAATTGCCATTGATGTCGCTACTCTTGTTAATAAAAATTGGCCACATATATTATCACTTCCTTTCTTTATTTATTTTTTTCTAACTAGTCTTTAAATATCAATATAATAGTAATAAATCCCACATGGTATCAACTCCTTTCTTTTTATTTGATGATTCTTAAATGTTTTCTAATATTACTGTTAATGTTTTTCTACAAATAACTTTAGTAAATCCATAAGTACCTCCTTCAATTTAAACTTTTATTTCATAACCTTATTTTTACACTTATATTTTTACACTTTTTAGTATTTTTACCTGTTTATTTGTTTTGGTTGTTCTTGCTATAAATACATGATATCAGTTGATTTTTGAATCTTTTTGAGATTTTTACCTTTACAATATAAAAAGAAGCACAGAATACTCTGTACTTCTTTATCATAATTTTAAATTTCTTTTAAAATATTCATCTTCTGGAGAAAATCTATCACAAATAATAAGTGATTTTTATTTTATATGTTCCTGCATAGCCTTTTATTTTAGCTATTCTAAAATAATCCCCATGTAATAGAATATAGTCTCCCTCTTTTAAATTCATATTTATCTTATTTTTAAAATATTTAAAATCTTCTTCATGTTTAGCCTTTTTCCAATTTATAATCTCTTCAGGATCTAAAAATTATATTTTTGGTTTTGGAATCCCCAATTTATATTTAGTTCATTTATCTCATTTTTATTCAATGTTCTTGTTGAGATTACTAAAATTTTCTTACCAACTGTCTTTTTCTAAAACTACATTACCTTTAATTTCTTTATTTGTATTCTCTTTAGATTCTATAGTTAATTTTTCTGTACTATGATTTTTAAGTTTTCTAGTATTTTTAACCTTTCTTCAAATTCCTTTATTATTTCAGGTTTCCTTAATAAACTTACTATCTCATTAGAATAGTTTTTCTAATATATATCTTCATTTATATTAACTTGTTTTCCTAGTGAGTGAACAACTATCTTTTCTAATTCTCACTGTTTCTACATAAATTTCTCCATATTTAAATATTTGTTTTCTTCATCCGTTAGATCTGACTGATTACTATATTTTTATATACTTCTTTAAGCCATTTTTGTCCATCATTATCTGGATCAAATTTTTCCTTTTTAATTTTTGAGTTTGTATCTAAGGCCAATAATACAAATGTCACAATTGCTTCACTTATATTTATTGCTGCCATAGCATATCTTCTTTTGCTCCTAATGCCACTTTGCTAAAGTTGCCTGTAAAAAGATAAATTCTTTTTATATTGTCCTCTTCTTTTAAATCAAAATCTTCAATAAATTTCATTAAAACTTCTGGTACAATATGTTTTAGCTGGATAAGATATTTCATTTATTTGCTCTTTTAAATTTTTAATCTATCTATACTTTCTATCAAGGCTCCTATATAGTTCATGTTCGTGTATTTGAGAAAATTTCTAATTCTGTTTTTATTTCCTTTGGAATATTGTTATTATTTTTAAATTTTCTAAAATATAGTAACTATTTCCATATTGTTTTAATTCACTAGCTCCTTTAATCCAATTTAAAAATTTCTAAGAAAGGTTTTAAAATTACTATAGGGAGTGACATTCTCACTTTTCAGCTTCATACATGCCATAAGTAATCCCTGCAATTTTTTTATATTTTTATTAGAAACATCTGTAAAATATGTCATTACTAAAAACATCCAGAAAGCATTAGATCTAAAAAGAATGTGTTATATCTAAGTATGCTTCATATTCCTCTTTTTCATTAAATTCTTCTTGGATTTTAATAATTAAGTCAAAATTTCTAAAAATCTCTTTTGGATTAACTCCATATTTTATAACAATTCCTTTGACTTTATCTTTTAAAAGTTTCATTAAATTTTTCTAAATTAATTTTATCAATAGACATTGTTTTTATTTGAAGCAATTTCAACATCTATTAAAAGATTTTTATATTCTTCATCTTTTTGTTCTTCTAAATTTAGATTTTCTAAATATTTTTCATAAAGATTATCCCACATAGAACCAGTTGTGCCTATAATAATAGTTTTATCTATGTCATAAGCATTTTTATAACTATTGGCATACATGATGTAGTTTCTGTATAAAAATCTCCATTTTCTCTTTTTATAATATAGGTAGTATCCTCGTAGTCTTTTTAAAACTTTTTCTCCATCTTTTTTCAATTTTTCCACCACCTATTGAAGTTATCAAAACTCTTTTTACTCTTCTCTTTTTCCATTTTTCCCTCCTAATTATATGTACAGAACTTCATCTTTGTATAAGTTATAGTCACTATTTTTCCAAAAATTAAAAATATTATCATAATCTTCTTTATTGATTGGAATACAAATTATTGAATCCTCTTTTTATCGACAATTAAACAGATATTTTCTAAAAATATCATCAATTTTACTTATACTAATTTCTCCCAAGAAAACAGAATTTTGTATTCTAAGAAAACCTTTTGAAAGTAAATAGTCAAAAAGCTTTTTCTAACTTTATCATTTGAAATATCATATGAAAGTAAGTAATTCATTTTCAGCCACTTCCTTTACTTCCTCTATTTTTACTTCTAATTCCTCTTTTTCAGAATCTATAAGTTCTTTTTATTTTTCTTTATTTCGCTTTTTATTATATCTTCCATACCAAAAACTTTTTCTCCAACTTTCATTCCTTGTTTTTAAAAATCTCTAAAAATATGAGCTCACTGTTCTTCTCCCCTTAACAGTAAGTACAGAATTTTTATTTTCATTATACTCAAAAAAATTCTTGTTTTATTAACTCTTCATTAAATAAATTAAATGTAGTTTCTAAAGCAAGATATCTATATTTTTCTATAAAATCATAAACAAAAAGAATTTTTCTTTCACCTTCTACATGAATAATTCCTAAAGCTGGATCAAATCCTTCTCTTACTATGGTTGTTTCAATTAATCTGTATAATATTCCCAAAGTATAATTTAAAACAATGTTATAAGGTTTTTAGCATTTCTATGTTCTCTAACTTCAAACTTCCACTTATCACTGAAAGTTGTGAAATATTTTTATAGTAAACTTTACTTATACTCCCTTCAATTCCCATTATTTTTCACGATGATTTTTCCAGATTCAAATCAATAGCATCTATAAGGCTTGATTAAATAAGTTAAGCTCAGAGAATACTTTTTCTTCTTTTTGAATAAAAATCGATATGATTTCTTTGTTTTTCTATTTTTCTGTAACCATCTTTTGCCATTTCAGAACCTTTTATTGAAGCAAAAAGTTCATCTTATTTTCTTCTTAATTTTTCCTCCTTTAGAATAATTTAACTTACAGAAATGTCCTATAAAATTTCCATAACTATCACTTATAGCTATACTTACATTATATTCCATAGCTAATTTTATAGCTGAGGTTGAAATACTTGAATTCGATTCTAAAAATAATTGTCTCTATTTTTCTGGAGAAAAGAACAAGAGTTTTTCTTTTGTTTTTACTAGAAAACTATTTTGTTGCCTTCCTACACTTGCTCCCTCGGTTGAAATATATAAGTCCATAATATTCCCCCTATATTTTAAAAATAAAATGAATATAACTTAAATAAAAATGTTATACTATATCTTAACATAGTATTTAAAAATAAATAAAATTTTTATTAAAAATAACTTTTACATTTTTGAATACTGTTATATAATAAATTACAAATTAAATGTTTGTAATTTTAATGGGGGTTATGAAACAATTTTTAACATTTTATTTTTACATTCATATTAAAAATAAAAATGCTCCCTTTTTATAAAAATAAAAAGATAATAGATATTTAATACAAAAGGTCTTTAGCTCATTTTTGCGGACAAATGCTCAATGTTGCTACCCCCTAAAAACTTATTTAAATACCCATGAATTCCGTATTTTTATTCAAATTAAAGGGTATTGAAGGTATTCCATTTATAACAAGGTTTTAAAAACGTAGTCGTAGTAGTAACTGCATTAGGAATCTTTATAAGTGTGTATTGAAGGTATTCCATTTATAACAAGGTTTAAAACTTTAACACTCTAACAGTTGCTTCTCTCACTTCTTCAGTATTGAAGGTATTCCATTTATAACAAGGTTTAAAACTGCAGTTGTATAATTTCATTATATAAAGTACTAGAGTATTGAAGGTATTCCATTTATAACAAGGTTTAAAACTCCCCATTATAAATGCTCTTAGAGAGTTGATATATTATCAGGTATTGAAGGTATTCCATTTATAACAAGGTTTAAAACCCTACTACAAAATCAAACCATTCTGTATCTAACGTATTGAAGGTATTCCATTTATAACAAGGTTTTAAAACACGTGTTTGATAACTTCTATTTTATTTGTTCTAGAAAGTATTGAAGGTATTCCATTTATAACAAGGTTTAAAACTGATATATTCTTAAATAAGTCTAATTTAAATTTCTGTATATGGTATTGAAGGTATTCCATTTTATAACAAGGTTTAAAACTTATTTTAATATGCTGGGAACATTCTAGCTCCAACTAGTATTGAAGGTATTCCATTTATAACAAGGTTTAAAACCTAAATGTATTGGCGAATGCGACACGCACCTAAACTTAAGTATTGAAGGTATTCCATTTATAACAAGGTTTAAAACCTCCAATGTAATCAAAAAGCACAACAATACAATCCAAGTATTGAAGGTATTCCATTTTATAACAAGGTTTAAAACATCTCTAAACTCATCCCATAACTACATCTTTATGACAGTATTGAAGGTATTCCATTTATAACAAGGTTTAAAAACGAGATAGTTCTAGTTGTTGTGATAAACATTGTGGTAAGTATTGAAGGTATTCCATTTATAACAAGGTTTAAAAACCTTGTCCATTATTTAGGACAATTAGTTCATCCCATTCGTATTGAAGGTATTCCATTTTATAACAAGGTTTAAAACGACACCATTTTTCCATGTATCTAAAGAAATTTCTTTGTATTGAAGGTATTCCATTTATAACAAGGTTTAAAACTTTGAATCTTCTCTACCAGCTCTTTCGTCGAAAAAGTATTGAAGGTATTCCATTTATAACAAGGTTTAAAACTTCACAGTCTTTGACTATGTTGACATTATTGAGTATTGAAGGTATTCCATTTATAACAAGGTTTAAAAACTTTTAAAACTATTGGTTTTGTTAATACTTTTTCCTGAATTAGGTATTGAAGGTATTCCATTTATAACAAGGTTTAAAACCAGATCTACTGTCCATAACAATGTGGTAAGTTTTGTAGTATTGAAGGTATTCCATTTATAACAAGGTTTAAAACTCTACAACTGGACTAGTAGGGTTCCATCAACTCCAGTATTGAAGGTATTCCATTTATAACAAGGTTTAAAACTGCATTCTAGGGTTCGGACTGAGATATGCACTTTAAGGTATTGAAGGTATTCCATTTATAACAAGGTTTAAAACCTTCTCCTACTACAGTAGTCATTTTACCAGCAAATGTATTGAAGGTATTCCATTTATAACAAGGTTTAAAAACATATTATAAGGTAAAGCTAATTTTTAGATATAGTATTGAAGGTATTCCATTTTATAACAAGGTTTTAAAAACGTAGAGTCACGAGATGAATAAACGATTATATAATGTATTGAAGGTATTCCATTTATAACAAGGTTTAAAAACGATGGAGGACATTTGTGTAATCCTAGTAAGCATCCACGTATTGAAGGTATTCCATTTATAACAAGGTTTAAAAACTCTTATCTACATTATCTTCTATATTACGAAGAAGTAGTATTGAAGGTATTCCATTTTATAACAAGGTTTTAAAACATGTCTACTCTTTCTTAACGATTTACACTTTTCAGTATTGAAGGTATTCCATTTATAACAAGGTTTAAAAACACATATTCGTACCTCCCAGTACATTTGATAAATTTAGAGTATTGAAGGTATTCCATTTATAACAAGGTTTAAAACCTTCTTTTTCGTAGGTATCTGTGTGTACCTACGAGAAACTATAAACATCAACAGTTCTTTTTCAGTATTGAAGGTATTCCATTTATAACAAGGTTTAAAACCATTAAAAGGATCTGCTGTGTAGTGCATGTCCTTCCATAGTATTGAAGGTATTCCATTTATAACAAGGTTTAAAACAAATAATATAAGTCTAGCGGACACGGACAGTAATGTTGTATTGAAGGTATTCCATTTATAACAAGGTTTAAAACTCTTTAGTCTCTGGTCTATCTTCCATAGTTACAGTATTGAAGGTATTCCATTTTATAACAAGGTTTAAAACATCTGCTAACTTTTTATAACCAAGTTTGAACTCTAGTATTGAAGGTATTCCATTT
>BNJS01003071.1_pt1 | contig 11451 bp, 19 predicted proteins | sample 8540461 | NCBI WGS metagenome assembly BNJS01 (sample SAMD00202454, study PRJDB9452) | human saliva metagenome | isolation source: human saliva | place: Japan
ATTATTACATATTTTAGATTTTTATATATAAGTACAATAATTCTATTTCTAAAAATAAAGTTTTAAATGTCGAAGAATCATTGTGAAATGTCTAACAGAAACTATCTAAAAATGAAAGTGGGATTTTTAGAAATATGATAAAGCTATCGAAATTAATAATTTTTGGATGTTTTAGGATTTTTAATTGGAAAAAGATGTGGAAATTATACAACTGATATAACAGCCATTTTCTGAGATAAATACGATTTATGGAAGAATTATTCTGGAAAGACAACTCTTTCCAAGAATAATTAATTGTTTAGATAAAAAGATAGTTCATCCTGATTATATTAATTCTAATTTTTGAAATAATTTTGAAAAACAGTACTAGTATAAAATCAGATAACCTTTATAACATTACTCTTAATGTAAAAGTTTATAATAGTGATTTTTTATGAAGGAAAAATTAAAAATGGTTTTATGATAAAAACTATGGTATAGAAACCCTTTTTACTATATTAGGTGATATGGGATCTCAAAACTAAAATTGAAAATCTGGAAAAAGTATAGAAGAAATTGATATTATTGATAGTGAATTTACTTCTTCTGAAAAATTTTAAAAGAAATAAAAGAAAATTTGAAAATAAACTGACAGAAGAAGCGAGAAAATAAAAGAAAAATACATATTTTACTGTGTAACTATAACAGAAAAACTTTAACGAGATAGATTTTTCAAAATTAAAAGAAAAAGTGCTCGTTTGAATACCTTTATCTTGACATATTAAAAACAATTCTAAGTTTATTATTTCTTTTCTTTGGTTTTTGGTGCAGGTAACTCATTATACATTGAATTGAATAAGCTGGTTAAAAATTCTTTGTTGTCAACATCATCTACCAATAACATTTTTCTTTGCTCCATCATATGGTAACTCATACTTTGCATTTGGTATACATGCTATTGCAGACTTAACAGGCTTTTACTAAAAACCTATCATCATAAATTCCACCAATAATTTTTCCACGATAATAAAAATATACTCACCCATCATTGTTTTTATACGTTATTTCTTCCAACTCGGATAGTTGTTCTAGAATAAAAATCCAAATATTCTTTACTTGAAGCCATACCTTATAAAACCTCCACTTTTAATATCATTACATTATACCATAATTCTTAAACTTTATCTTTATTTTACTCAATATTTAGTTCTTAAAAGAATAAAAATAGAAAGCAAAATTAGAAAAATTTCCAAAGAAAAAAGCTGTTACAAGCTAATAATAAAAATTATCAATTTGTAACAACCTTTTTATAAAACATATAAAAATTTTTTTAAATTATTCTATTTTGACATCAATAATAGAACTAAAAATATAAGATATTCCATTCATTATAACAAAGAAAGCTAAAATTTTAGCTATTGTATTACCAGCTACAATAGGATTAAATAACATTACAAACCCATAAATAACAGCAATACAAGCTAATATGAATTGTAGTAAATGATTTCAAACCATTTTTATAACATTTCTAAATAATAAACAGCACTTATTAAGAATATAAAACAAATGTCCATAGTACCATAGCTATTGAAAACATAGGTAAAGCTAAAATTGCTATTGATATAATAATAGATACTATAATATTGCCATAAGGAACAGGTCTTATTTCTAAATATATAGAATATAGTTATAATAGTCCATATAACATAAAGCAACCCTAGGTAAAATGAATAAGTTACAAATGTTTCAGTAGGATTATTCCATGTAAATTCCAAATAAAAATAAATACAACTCCAAATAAAATATTTAAAAATCTAGCCATAGTAACCTCCTAAGAATTTAATTATTTTTCTTTCTCTAATAACTCCAAATATCACTCCTGATATTATAGCTCCTATTGCAATAGAAACTACGAAAGAATATAGCTGAGTGTACACTTGGCATTGCAGGAATTACAAATATTCCTCCGTGAGGAGCAGGAGCAGAAACACCCCAGAATTGAGTTAATCCACCTGCTATTGCAGCACCAATAACACAAGAACCTATAACTTTTAATGGTTCTTTAGCAGCAAAAGGAATTGCTCCTTCTGTTATGAAAAGATAAACCTAAAATAAAAGTTTGAAATTTTTGATTGTTGTTCTTTTTCATCAAATCTATCTTTTAAATAGTGTCATAGCTAAAGCTATTGCTAGTGGTGGAACCATTCCTCCAGCCATAACAGCTGCCATAAATGCACCATTTTCTGTATCAGTAAATACTCCTATTGAGAAAGCATAAGCTGCCTTGTTGATAGGACCTCCCATATCAACACTCATCATTCCACCAAGTACAGCTCCTAATAGAACAGCATTAGCAGTTCCCATATTATTTAACCAATTAGCAACTATAACATTTATTTTTGTAAATATAGGTCCTATTATGAAAGTACATCAATACACCAGTTATTAGTAAACTGAATATTGGATATATTACCATTGATTTCATACCATCAAATTGTTTTTGACATATTCTTTGTCATTTTCTTTTAAGAAAATAACTGAGTATCCAGCAATGAACCCTCCAATAAGTCCTCCCTAAGAATCCAGCTCCTTGGCTTGCCATATATCCTGCAACAGCCCCTGGCATAAATCCTGGTTTATCAGCAATACTCATAGCAATAAATCCAGCAAGAACAGGTATTAAGAAATGGAAGGCTCCTCCACCAACACCATATAGTAATTTAAATAATTCATTTTTGTCCCATAAATCTTTCAACTATAAATGAAAGAGCAAGTAAAATTCCTCCACCAATTACGAATGGAAGCATATTAGAAACTCCACTCATAATACTCTTTATAGATAATTCTTCCTATTGAATCATTTGCTTGAGAATCTTCTTCAGTGTTATCACTAGCTTCTGCTTTTAAATACAGGAGCTTCATTATTTAAAAACTTTTTTAATTAAAGCTTTCAGCATTCTTTTATAGCATCTGCTGTACTTGTAACTATAACTTTTCTATCATTGAAAACGAGCAGTTTCAACTTTTTTTATCTGCTGCAACTATTATTCCAACAGCATCATTTATATCATTTGCAGTTAAATTATTTTTTTAATTCCATCTGCACCATTAGTTTCAACTTTAACATCTACTCCTAATTTTTCTCCAGCTTCTTTCAATGCTGCTTCAGCCATATATGTATGTGCAATTCCTGTTGGACAAGCAGTTACTGCAAGAATTCTCTTTTTGTTTGTAACTTGTGTTTCTTTAACTTCTTCTTTAGGAGTTTCTTGTGGTTTTTCTGAATATTTATCAACTAAAGCATAAACTTCATCAGGACTTCCACAAGTTAATAATCCTTTTGTAAAATCATCATTTAATAACATCTTTGATAATTTTGCAAGTGTTTCTATATGTAAATCATGAGCTCCTTCAGAAGCGGCTATCATAAAGAAATATATGAACAGGTTCTCCATCTAGTGCATCATAATCAACACCTTTATTAGATCTTGCAAATAAAACTGAAGGACTATTTACAACAGAAGTTTTAGCATGAGGCATTGCTATTCCTTCACCTAAACCTGTTGAACTTCTTTCTTCTCTTTTTAAAATTAAATCTTTAAATACATCAGCATCTGAAACTATGTTTTTCTTTTTAATCTTGCTATCATTTCGTCAATAGCTTCCATCTTTGTATTTGCTTTTAAATCCATTATCATTAAATCTTTTTTTAGTAAATCTTTAATTTCCATAATGCTCCTTTTCAATAACTAATTTTTTTAGATATTTCTTCAATAAATTCTAACTCACCAATATCTTCTGAAAAAAACTTGTTGCTGTTCCACAAGCCACTGCAAATCTAAATGCTTTTTCTACATCATTTTCTTTTTAACATATAATTTACAAAACCTGCCACAACAGAATCTCCAGCTCCCACAGTATTAACAACATTTTCCTTTGCCTTGAATGGTTGAGCAAAAAGTGAAAAATCTTTAGCTATGTATAATGCTCCCTCACCACCAAGAGATATAATTACATTTTCTGCCATACCAACTAAGTTAGTTCTAACATAGTCTATAATTTCTTTATTATCTTTAAACTCTCTTTTAGCATATTCTTTTAATTCATCTTTATTAGGTTTTTATTAAAAAAATGGTTTGTATTTTTAAAGACTTTTTAAAAGTTTCTCCACTGCTATCGAGAGTAAATTTTTACTGAATTCTCATTTTAAAAATTTCTATTATATTTATATAGAAATCATTTCCCAAATTGCTAGGTACTGAACCTGATAAAATTACAAAAATCATCACTTTTTAATTTTTTTCTGATTTTTATCTAAAAACTCTTCTTTTTCTTTTTTCTGAAATATTTGGACCTGGACAATTAATTTCAGTTTCTTCTTCTGTTTTTTAATTTTACATTTATTCTAGTATTTTTCTTCAACTGTTTACAAAAATCTGAAGGTATATTTAATTTTTTTAAGATTTTTCTCTATAAATGCTCCTGTAAATCCTCCTAAAAAAACCAAGATTTACACATTCTGTCCCCTACATTTTTTTAAGAGTTTAGATACCATTATCCCTTTTCCACCAGCAAAAAAATTATCTTCATAGGCTCTATTAGTTTCACCTATTTGAAAATCTTTTACTCTGACAATAAAAATCAATGGAGGGATTTAAAGTTACTGAATATATCATTTCGTTCACCTTTCAATATTAAATATCATATAAGTACTAAAGATATAATATATCAAAAATTGCTGAAATTGCAAAACGTGCCATTAGTTGTTGAAACACGCCGACTTTTACTCGGCTCAGTCTACTTTGATTTTTATCCTAAAATCTGAATGTAACTCTTATTTTCACATTTATATATGTTTAGTATTTTTTGTGTAATTATGTCTTTATTTATTTCTTTTTTTATCTGTTATTATTGTTGCTTCTTCAAGTTTAGCTACATTTGCAAAATAGATCATATCAAACTTTGTACTATCTGCTAAAATAAAAAGCCTTTATTTGAAATTTTTCTATAGCCTGTTTTTTATCAATGCTTCTTCAACATCATGAGTAGAATATCCATTTTCATTTTATTCCATTTATTCCAATAAAAGCCTTATCAAATCTAAATTCTGATAAATCTCTTAAAGCTTTTACTCCCAACAATAGCTAAGGTACTCTTTTTATTCTTCCACCAATTAAGTAAGTTTCTATATCATTAGCTATAAGTCTTTCTAAATGTATTATTCCCATTAGTTACAACCTTTATATCTTTTCCCTTTTATATAGTCAATAATTTCATACGTTGTTGTTCCTGCATCTAAATAGATATAGTCACCATCTGATATAAACTGTGCTGCCATTTGAGCAATTTTTCTTTTTACTATCTTTGTTAGTGTTCTTTTTCTTTGATTTCTATTTCTTTTCTAGCAACTTTCTCTTAAAACAGCACCACCCTCTTACTCTTTTTAATTTTTATTTTTCCTTTTCAAGATAAGCTAAGTCCCTTCTTAATGTTGCCTCACTGATTTTTTTAAATCTTTGATAATTTTTTTGAATTTTCTATACTGCCTTGTGTTTCTATAAGTTTTAAAATAAGTGAAATTCTGTCTTCAAATAACATATCTTTTTCCTTTTTTTATAACTTGATTATTTTTGTTATTTTAATTATACAATCATTTTTCAATCTTTTTCAATCATAATCACTCATAATTTTTTTGACTTATTTTGTAAAAATTTTTACCATTTTTTTGTTAAAAATTTTTTTAAAAAAATTTATTTTTTTGGTAACATTTGTTACCGATATATTTTATTTAATCCCATATAATTATATTGTAATAGATTTGATTTTACCCCTCTCCGGTTGATTGAGGTGATTTTTAAAATCACTCAATCAGCTTCTCATTTATTACTCAAAAAGAGAAAGTCATTAGAAAATTCTAATGGTTTCTCTTTATTTAATTATGTTAAATTCTTCAAAATTTAATACTTTTTCCATCAATTGTTTTTATTTCTTTCAATTCCTCTGAAGATAGCTTCTCTAAAAAAATACAATATTCATTTGGATAGCCTCCAACAAACTCCATCTTTAGGCATTTTTGATTTGCTTTGGATCTTTGATCCATAAACATAGCTTTATCATTACCCCCAAAACCTTGTTAATTTTAAAACTTCACCTTTATATATAACATCTATATCTTTCATATAATCACCTCTAATTTTGTCATAATAATCATATTATATCACAAAGAATAAAAATGAGTTTTTTCTCAAAAATATTGCTTTTTTTACAAAAAGATATATAATAAAGTAAATCAATTTTTAGAAAGGAGAAAGAAAGATGTTATTACAATTCTATTTCTCAAATTATAGATCATTTGAAGGTGAAGGAATTTTAGATATGAGAGCAAGTGGAAGTAATGAATTATCTTCACATGTTAGAAAATAGTCTTAATGAAAAAGAGTTTCTACCAGTGACGGCTATTTATGGTGCAAATGCAAGTGGAAAATCTTCTGTATTTGAAGCCTTTTCAATTTATGGCTTTTTTTGTGTTTTTAGAGTCTTTATCTTTCTCAGATGAAAATAAAAATCCATACAAACTAAAAAGTAGATTCTTTTAAATTCAGTGAAAGTGAGAGAAACCAAGTGAATTTGAAAATTAATTATATAGATAAAAAGGAAAAAGAACTATATTATAATTATGGATTTAAAATTGATAATTCAGGTATTTTTAGAAGAGTACTTAGCATATAATACAAAAACAGGAGTAAAAAGAAATGAAGACTATACTTATATTTTTTAAAAGAGAAAGAAATCAAAAACTTCATTTAAAACTCTACAATAGAAAAGTTTTAGAGAAAATTTAGAAATTTCTTTTAAAAGACAAAACACTTTTTAGTTTCATTAGGAGCAAAATTAAATATAGATGAATTTATTAGAGTAAGAACTTGGTTTATAAATACAGAAGTCATTAATTTTAGCAACTCATTATATGGTGTACTTTTTAGAAAAATACTCTACCTAATAATATATTTGAAAGTGAGGAAGTTAGAAAAATTTAGTCAGTTTTATAAATTCTTTTTGATGATTCTATTATTGATATAGAAGTAGAAAAATTTCTGCTATTGATGAGAATGATAATGATAATTACAGAGTATTTACTATACATAAATCTGACAAAGAAACTTCAACTGCAAGAATATCAATGAATGAAGAATCATCAGGAACTAAAAATGTTTTCTTTGTATCAAACTTTATTAGATGCTTTAGAAAATGGTGGAGTTTTCTTTGCTGATGAGTTAGACATTAAATTACATCCATTACTTATGAGAAATATACTATTGACATTTACAGATAAAGAAAAATCCTAACAATGCTCAATTAATATTTACAACACATAATACTATCTATATGGATATGGATTTATTACGTAGAGATGAAATATGGTTTGTTGAAAAAGATAATGGAGTATCAAAATTATATTCCTTAGATGATATTACAAATGAAAAAAAGGTGAGAAAGTAAGAAAAAGATTCTAATTATGAAAAACATTATCTATTAGGAAACTATGGAGCTATTCCCTAACTTAAAAAGCTTATTAGGGAGGAAATAGCAATGAAAAAGACTAATAGATTAATGGAAAAACGTAGTGAAAGAAAAAAGTATTTTTAAAATCTGGTGCATATTTGATAGTTACTGATGCAGAAAAACCGATTATTTTGAGGGGATAAAAAAATATTATTCCTGATAGTTTAAAAAAATGATTTACAAATAAAAATATACTCTAATAAGCCTTTGGCAAAAATTATTGATTTTGCTACCGAACAAAGAAACAAAGATGAAAGATTTAGAGATATATAGCTTTGTATTTGATAGAGATGAAGTTAAAAATTTTTGATAAGCTAATAGAGGATGCTAAAGAAAGTAAAATGAATGTTGCTTGGTCAAATCCTTGTTTTGAAATCTGGTTGATGTCATATTTTCAAAATCCTAAAAATATAGATGACTCTCAAAAAATGTTGTGAAACTTTTGAAAAATATTTAAGGAAAATACTAGTAAAAAATATAAAAATCTGAAGAAAAAAATTTATAATATTCTTTACGAAAAAGGCGATGAAAATAGGGGCTATAGAAAGAGCAAGAGAAAAGTATCATCAAGTAAGAAAAAGACTATAGTCAACCAAGTAAAATGATAGGATGTACTACCGTTTTATAAGTTAGTTGAAGAGTTGAAAATGAAAATCGATAGAGAATAAAAATTAGGAGGACTTAAAATGTTTAATAATTTGAAAACTTTAGTAGATCATTTAGATAGGATGGATTATAGATATTTTTAGATTTCAATATAATGGAATAAGATGTATAGTTTTAATAAAAATTATTTTTAGAAAATGAAAGAAAAAGAATCCATATGCTTTTAGCTAAAATACAATTTATAAAAAAACGATATAAATGATTGCATTGAAATAGAAGCTGATTTATACAATCTATATTTTAATGAAGTTAGAGATTTTTAGAGAGTTTTTAATATAGAATATTCTTCTCATATAGGAGACATAATTAAACAATTTAAAGAATATTTTTCAAAAATATACCTATGAAAACCAAATAACAATATAAATCAACAAGAAAAGAATTCTTTTATATCAATCTTTAAGCCATGAGGAAGAAGAAGACAAAAATTTATTGTTACAGACTTATTAGATTAGGAATAAAAATGGAGTGCAACAAAAAGAAGTATATATAGAGATAATAAAGCTAGACTACTAAGACCTAGTTTATACAAAAAGTAAAAAGATGATAAAACAATAACTTTTGCTTTTACTGATGAGGAATGTATTGAAAAAATGATGAAGAAATTCTAAATAATTTTTATAATAATAAATAAGTTTTTGTATTAAAAATAATATAAATTGGAGATGATATAATGGGCAGAGCATTTTTGTCACATAGTAGTAAAAGATAAAATTTTTAGTTGAAGCTGTAGCAAGAAAGTTAGGAAACAAGTATTGTGTGTATGATACTTTTTCATTTGAGGAAGGGCAAAAATTTAGATGAGATCAAGAAAGGAATGGAAGATACTGATTTATTTGTTATATTTTTATCAAATAATTCTCTTGAATCTGAATGGGTGAAAAAGAGCTGGAAATTGCATATGATAAGTTACTAAAAAGAAATAGTTAAAATATATCCTATTATAATAGATACAGAAATTAGTTACGAAGATTCAAGAATTCCAGAATACCTTAAAAGAGTACAACTTACAGAAAATTACAAAAAGTAATCGTATTATATATATTAATGATTTTTAAGGAGATAAGATGGAGCAAATCAGATTTTTAAAAGAAAAATTCTCTTTTTGTGGAAGAAACGATTTAGTCGAAAAAAACTAGAAACAGAATATCATGATTTTTGAAAAAGGAAGTAAATAATTTTGTAGCTTCAGGATTTTTCATTAATTGGAAGGAAGTCTTTGATGAAATATACATTAGAAAAATTGAATATTCTATCAAAAAGCTCACAAAACCAAATATTATTAAATTTAAAGACAATGAAAGTATTGAAGATTTTATAAAAACTTTTTGATTTAGGAATCATAGATTTTTTTCTATTGAAGACTTTGACTTTTTGCTGATTCTCAAGAAGTTAAAATAAATAAACTTATTTGTATAATTGAAAAAAATTTCAGGAAATTAGAAATTATCTTTATTGATGATTTTGGAGGAATCATTTTTACCAAATGGTGATGTAGTTGATTGGTTTAGAAAAACTATACAAAGACTAAAGAATACACAATTTATTTTTTTGGGATATCAAGTAAATTTAAATTAAAAAGAACTCACTTATATAGTAGAATAGGAGCAGTTCAAGTTAATCTATTAGATAAAAACGATAGATGTTTGCAACATTGTTAGGGATAGAACAAATTGATTATCTAAGTAATGAAGACAAAGAAAAATTTGTAATTTATTTAAGGGTTATCCAGAACAAATAAGATATGCTGTTGATCTTATAAAGGAAAATCCTAAAAGGAAATTTTTGATTTTTTTCTGATATTGTTGACTATAATATGAAAAATGCTGCTAAAATTTTTAATGATCTTACTGAGGAAGAAAAGAATATAATTATTTTAATTGCACATTTAGAAATTATAGAGCAAAAATTTATTATTTGAAATTGTTAATAATGATAAGTTACTAAAATGATATTTTTAAATAGACCCCATTTACAAAAATATTTTTGAAAAATCAGGTTCATCAGATTTTTTTATATTAATATAAGTGAAAACCTTCAAGATTTTTATAATTCGATCAAATTTCAAAATTTTTAGAAGAATATAATAAAAATTGAATGAATCACTTGATGATTTTAAAAAGAATTAGAAAATTCAAAAAGAATATATGAAATAGACCATACTGTTATTGATTTGATTTTAGCACAAAAATTTTTAATAAAAAAATAGTCAGCTAAAAATAGCATTGCCTTCACATTATTTAAAAACAATTATGAAAACTTTATAAAATTAAAAAGAAATTATAAACAAGTGATTAGTATTTCTAAAAGATTTTTGAAACAGAAAACAATTTTTGATGATTATTTAGTTAAAGAAATTAGAAAATATATGTGTCTTGCTTTGGCACGTGAAAAAGATGATAGTGTTATGCAAGAAGTTGAAAAATAAAAATGAAGCAGATAAATTTTTCATAAAAGGTTTATACTATAGACAAATAGGTAAATATAAAGAGGCATATAGTTTTCAATGTAAAAACATTAGAATTACAACCTTCCTATGTTGGTGCACAAAGGAAATATTACAAATATATACAATATTAGGAAAAGTAGATGAGGCTCTAATTTATGCTAAAAATTATATGATGAGTCTAATAAAAATAACCCCTATACTATCCAAGGTTATTTATTATCTTTAATAAAATCTAAAAATAATAAAGATGAAAATAAGAAAATAATAAATGAACTTTTAATACAACTTAAAAGAAATAGGAACTGATATAAGCATAGAGATGTATAAAAGAGCGAATTTATCTTATAAAAGCTTTTTATTGAAAAATAACCATGATGTTCTTAAAGAAATAAAAAGAACTTAGTGAATCATATCCAGAAAAATCATTACATTCTTATGGAAATGTTTGATATTGCAGATAAATTTAATGATTTTTATTTAATGGAAGAAAGTAATAAAAATTAAAAAGAATTAGCGCAGAGTGGAAGAAAAATTTAGAAAATGCAGTTAATATAAATGAAATAATTTTAAAAATAAATGTGGAAATGATATAAATGTAGATTTATCAGCAATAAAATCTAAAAATTCCAGAAGAAATTTTTAAGAAATTAGAACAAAGAATTTATGGAAAAATATAAAAAGAAATTTTTAAGAAAGTAAAAATCTATAAAGTATAAAAATTAACCTCCTATGATATATTTCTACCATAGGAGGCTATTATTATTTTATAAACTATTCAGCTTCAACTATAATTT
>BNJS01002766.1_pt1 | contig 11436 bp, 19 predicted proteins | sample 8540461 | NCBI WGS metagenome assembly BNJS01 (sample SAMD00202454, study PRJDB9452) | human saliva metagenome | isolation source: human saliva | place: Japan
GGACCAAGCTGGAAGAAGCAGTAGCAGACGGTGTTGAAAGCAGTTGAAGAAAGGGCTGCATGACGCTAAGGCATTGGCTGAAGAAGCTGAGGAAAAGTAGCACATGTGGCTGAAGAAACGGCAGAAGATCTGGCTGAGGCAGGCCAAGAGGCTACTGAGGACGCAAAAGAGCTAGCTCAAGAGGCTAAGGACGCTGCCCAAGATGGCGCCCAAGCTGTCCAAGAAGCGGTCAGTAGTCGCTCAGAGCAGCAAACTCAAACCAGGATTAATCAGCCTCACCATAATCAAACACTTGATTAGTCGACCACTCTGGTAAGGGTGGTCGATTTTTTGTGTTCAATAGATGGATTAAGTGAAGGATAGGTATTTTGGAGAAGTTTCTTTGCTAGTGATACCTCGGGATGTAGGCTTGGACTTTTTCGAGGGAGGGAAGAGACAGAATCTGGGTAGCATGTTACTCGAATGAAATCAAAACCGCCCGATAGAACAGGCGGTTTTAATTTTACTATATAGAATGTACTCATAATAGAAAAAGCCACCAAATTGGGTGGCTAGTATGGTAAGAATATTGAACAGTGTCTGGGGTGAAATTAGAAAGAGTATGCTAACAATAAGGTATTATCATACTCATGCCTATATAATTAGTGACAGCTAGAGGGAAGCAAATGCTAGAATGTTTGCTAGGTTTATTGTGAAAGTTTCATTTCTAGAGTTTGATGAGTATATAATTTACCTTTTATTACGCGTTTGCCAGCACTTTTTCGAGCGTTTGCTTGTCGGAAAAGTCCAAGACGGATATTCCATACTGTTCAAGAGCCTCTACATGTGAATCCTTTTTTCTAGCAAATCCGTCATGGCTGAGTAAAATATGCATCTTTTCGGTATTCCCATATTCAGCTTGACGTTTATCAGCTGTATCAAGCCAAATGGCCAACGTAGCATCAACTTGCTGCTTAGTTAATGTGTTATGTAGCTTCACTAGATTGGCTTGATTTTTTCTCATGAATACATAGTCTATATGATGGGATAAACGAGATTTTCCTACTATAGAAAAATCTGGTAGATACATATATGTTTCTCTGTTGTTTGAAAAATATTCTTTTACGTCATCAAAGAAGAATGAGCGGACTCTTTGAGAACCTGTGTAAACAAAGTCATATACATTAAGTAATAACTGAGTCATGTCATGGATAGTTTGTCCCAACCTATTCTTCGTAGTTTCACGATAAATACTGTTTTGATTGTCCAATGAAAATCCTGTATAGTTCAGCAATGAATTAAAAATCATATTTCTTGGTGATTTTTTCTTCAACAGGTCAAGGCCTACATTTTCTAAATTCCATAAAGTAAACCCTTTGTCTGTTACCTTAAATTTATCACCTTCTTGAATTACAACAAAAGTGATACCATCACCAAATGTATCGACATATGGCGTTACGACTTCTACATCTCCGGAATTCGCAGTATAGAATTGAGTATTTTCTTTGACAAAACGAAAGTAGTCATTGGCTATTTTTTTTGCATCCATACTATCGACCTCCTATACAGTCTATTTTACACCATTTTCTCTTGGATTGATATAACAATATCTGTGTCTTTTCTAACTGTAGATGTGTAATTCAGCAGTTCGTAAAATACTTCTATAAAATTGCTTGAGTTTGGGATGTTTTCGAAGGGGAGAGGATATGCTTTATAGTGTGTACTTCCATCGCCCTTAGCATGGTATTCTTCTTCTGAAAATATGTTGATTCTGTTGCCTTTAACCTTTGTTCCGTCTGCATTTTTATGAAAAGAGTTGTTGAGGTTTATCCGAGCTAATGTGTGCTTTGTATTAGCATCCATGAATTAGAGATACACTTATTGGTTTCCTCATATTTATAGGTTAGAATAAATTTTCCATGCTGTTCTCCTCCGATAGCAACAAGTTCTATTCGGCCAGAATCACCATACTCTAGAGTCTTATTATAGTTCTTTAGTGCCATTTTAATACATTTGATTAGACGATTTGCTTCATCGTCCGTAAGCAGTAACTCCATATTCTTCCTCCTTACCTAATTTACATTGATTTAGCACAAAAGACCGTAGAAGGGATTTGCAGTCTTTCGATAAGTTGAGCCTCTATCCTTTATGTGAAATCGCACATTACTCTATCATGACTTCTAAGTTTTTAACCACTTTTTAGAGCGGACTAAGATGATTGGATAACGCTTATTCTGTGGCTTTAACTAATGAGTACTTTCGATGATAGTATTTAATTATAACGGATGATATTAGTGTAAAGAGGGATTAGTAAGCGCAATCTTCATGGTACTTCTATCTACCATAATAACACTATTCTTCACGATAAACAAGAGCGTTTTCGTTTTAATATAGAATTAACGAAGCAAACATCTATAGCGTGTAAATAAGAACTTTCAAATTGTGATAATCCTAGTATCAGCTTATAACTCTTTTGATTTATGTAAACCGGCCTCGTTGCTACAAATTAATAAAAGAGCCAGCCCCTAGGGGCTGGCTCTTTACTTTCATCAAAACAAGGCCTTAGCAGCGTCCGCGATATAGTGGGCAGTGTCCGACTGAGTTCATGGTATAGAGGTGAATCCGTCGGCGCCTTGGGTGATGAGGAGTCGACAATTTGGTCCAGGGCATAAGCTAGGCCGGCCGCCCGGAGGCGCTTGAGGCCTCGTGCTCGCAGCTTGTCCAGGATGGCTTTGAACTTGCGGGAGCAACTCTGGTGGTCTCACAGGTGGTCCAGCAGGCGCAGAGACCAGGGTTGCGGTTGACGATGGGCATGGATGCCCACCAGGATTGGCACTTCGATATTGCCAGGGCGCACTTTTCCTGGAAATGATAGAAGCAATCATTGTCGAAGAAGAGTTGGGTGATCAGGCGGTCAACGCCAGCGTCCACCTTGCGCTTGAGGAAGCGGATGTCCGCGACCGCGATTAGGTGCGTCGGGATGTACTTCGGATAGCAGGCCGCCGTAATGTCGAAGTGGGGCTTGCGCTCCTTAATGAAATGAATGAGCTCTTCCGCATAAGAGAAGTCGCCGACCGGCTCCAGGCCTTCAAAATGTCGCCGCGCAGGGCCAGAACCCGACGGATACCCAGTTGGTCCAGAGGTCCAAGCTATCCGCCACGCGCTCCTGCTCCAGTACATAGCTGGCAGGGTGGGCGATGGTGGGGATATGCAGGGTGTTCTGAACGTGATTGGCTACCTTGAGGGTGGTTTCCTCAATATGAGCTGGCGGTTGCTGCAGGTGACACTGATGAAGTCCGGCAGGTTCCGCCAGATCGATCTAAAGTATGGGTCGATCGCTCCGCCCCAACTGGGTGTTGGGCGAGAAGACTTCATAGGATAAGGATGGATGGTGGAAGGGTGCCGGTGGCTGTGTCATAGGGGTTAGAGCTCCTCTCGAGATGTTACGGGTAGCCTGGGTTAAGTTAACCAAGCTAGCCTTAGTTTTCTGGAATACCACGCGTCTTAAGACCGCAGTCTGCGTTGATCCAGACACGTTCTGTTAGCACTCTGGCCAGAGATAGCGCGGATAGTGTGTTCAATTTCTTCCACAGAAGGGACACGAGGGAGTAGAATGTCAGCAAACCCCAGGACCTACTTGTAATTGGAAGTTTTGGCGTTCTAATTCGTCCAAGATGTGGAGGTTAGAACGGGATGCTCGAAAGGAAATCACGTCCGCATCTAATTGCTCGATAGCAGAGGATGATGTCAGTGAATTCGCTGTAGCACATGTGAGTATGGATTTGAGTCGTTGGTGCCACGCCGGAGTGAACCAAGCGGAAGGGCTGAGAATCGCCCAGTCTAGGTATTCAGAGCTCAGTCAGACTTACGCAAAGGTAATTTCTCACGGAGGGCAGCTTCGTCGATTTGGATGATGTGGATGCATGGCTTCCAAGTCAGGACTTCTTCACGGATCGCCAAAGCAATTTGCAGAGTAGATTCCTTTGATGGTGATGTCTTCACGAGGGAAGGACCAGTTAAGGATAGTCACTGGACCGGTTAACATACCTTTAACAGGCAGGTCGGATTGGGCTTGAGCGTATGCAGACCATTTAACAGTGATTGGACGTTCACGCTAACGTCACCCCAGATGATTGGTGGCTTCACGCCGCGGGTCCCGTAGGATTGTACGCAACTGTTCTAGAGAAGAGCAACCGGACAGGGTTCTCACCCGAAGTATTCCCACCATGTCGTTACGCTCAGAATTCACCCGTGAACCAGAACGTCAAGGCCGATTTCTTCTTGCCATTTGATCCATTCGTCGATTTGCAGCTTCGATGAAGGTCGTGCATTCTGCTTCGAGCTCTTCTCGCCACGACGGAAGGTCGCATCGGTTAACCTTAACTTCAGCGTGTTTGTGGGAAGCTTCCGATGAGTGGTAGTAGGTAAGACTGGTAAGTTGAAGCTTGGTGTTGGGCCCAGTACGCTCATAGCCAAAGCAGGTTGGCGGGTGAAGGCTGCGTCATCTAGGCCAGCTAATTGAGTGGCTGATTCCGACATTGCGAACGGTACGTTCTGCTGCAAGAGAGGCCTTGTTAGCTGCCAAGAACTCTTCCCCAGCCAGCACGAATAGCATCTAATTCACGTAATTCGTCTAATTTCTCAGCGGCAAAGCGAAGTGAGCCAAGATTTCAGGCGCAAACTCTTTCTGTTAGCCGTTCGTGAGAAGGTACGTGGAGAAGGGAACATGAAGTCGATAGGGACCACGTTTTGGGCTGAATTTCTTCCAAAGAGGGCCAAGGTCTTAGCGTAGTCGTTACGCCAGATGTTCTTACCGTTAACCACCCCTGCGTAAAGGACTTTGTCAGCTGGGAAGCCGTGTTCTTTGACTAAGTCTAGGTCTTGCGGCCTTCTAAGAGTCCAAACCGATGGCTTCAACTGGTAATTGTACCAAGTGGCTGTAGACGTCACGCACGTCACCAAAAGTAGGTTTGTACAGAGGACGGACAAAGCCAGCCTTGTCAGCCAATAAGCCTTGGTAGAGTTTGTCGAAGAGGGTCAATTCCAATTCAGAGATGTCCTTAACTGAGGCAGGCTCATCTAATTGGATGTCAGTCGCGCCTAAGTCAGCCAGACGGAGAGACTCCTTGTAGGCCGCTACTAATGGCTCGATGAATTGAACTGGGTAGCTACCTTTCAGCATATTCAGCCAGACGTAAGAGGGTGAATGGCCCAACTAAGACTGGACGAGTGTGGATGCCTAAGTCCTTAGCTTCTTGGAATTCATCAAAGAGCTTGTGGCCGGCTAACTTAACTTGGGTGTTAGCCTCGAATTTAGGTACGATATAGTGGTAGTTGGTGTTGAACCATTTTTTCATTGGGAGGGCGCGTACGTCACCTTTTTCCCCTTGATAGCCGCGGGCTAGGGCGAAGTACTTGTCCAATTCGCTCAAGTCAATGGCTTGCACTTGCTCAGGTACGATATTGAAAAGGACAGCAGTGTCCAAGAAGGTATCGTAGAGGGAGAAGTCATTACTTGGGATTTGGTCCACGCCGCGTTCTTGGGCCAGGCGCCAGTGTTTAGCGCGGAGTTCCTTAGCGGTTGCTTGAAGTTCTTCAGCGCTGATTTCCTTACGGAAGTATTTTTCAGTAGCAAATTTTAATTCACGGTGTTCCCCGATTCGTGGGAAACCAATAATCGATGTTGTCATGCAATCGACCTCCTTATTGATAAAGTCTATCCTATCATGGAGACGGTCCTCTTGAATAATTGAAAAAGTATACACGGTTATAGTTTTAGGTTATAATATACTGGAGTAATTCAAGGGAGTGACTATGATGAGAATCCAACAACTGCAATATCTTGAGAAAATCGTGGAATCAGGCTCCCATTAATGAAGCGGCCGAAAGCCCTCTTCTTATCCCAGCCTAGCCTCAGTAATGCCATTAAGGAATTAGAGCAGGAGATGGATCTGCAGCTGCTAGTCCGCCAGAAGTCTGGGGTCTCCCTGACCAACGAGGCCAGAAGTTATGATCTACGCCCGCCGAAATCCTGGACCAAGTCAAGCTCATGGAGGCTAAATACAAGCAACACACACCGTCCGCAAGCAGGCCTTCTCAGTGTCCGCCCAGCACTATGCCTTCGTGGTCCATGCCTTCGTGGACTTGATTAAGCAGGTGGATGCGGAAGAGTACCAGTTCACCCTGCGGGAGACCGAGACCCAGAACATCCTGGAAGACGTTATGTCCTTCAAGAGTTCCTTGGGCATTCTCTACCTTAACAAGTTCAACCGCTATGGTCTGAGCCAGCTCTTCAAGGAGAGAAGCTCAAGTTCACGCCTTTGTTCAAGGCTAAGCCCCACGTGTTCGTCTGCCGGGACAATCCTCTGGCGCAGAAGTCATCGGTTAAGTTACGGGACCTAGAGGACTATCCTTACCTATCTTATGAGCAAGGCCAGGAGAACTCCTTCTATTTTGCGGAAGAAATTTTGAGTACTCTTAACCGCAAGATGCACATCAAGGTCAGCGACCGGGCCACCATCTTCAACCTCATGGTGGGGCTCAACGGCTATACCATTTCCTCAGGGATTATTTCCAGCGAGCTCAACGACGACAAGATCATAGCCATTCCCCTAGAAGTGGACGACATGATGACCCTAGGCTACCTCATGCCCCAACAGGTAGAGCCAAGCCCTATTACCCGCCAATACCTGGACCTCCTGCGGGCCAATATCCGTGGTTATGGGTTTGAGATCCTGGAGGATAAGGAGAAGGAGAAGTAGGGGGCTAGCTAGTTAGTTACTTAGTTTGTGCCCGCCTGACGGCCATAGATTGGATATAATGAAAAAAGACCAGCTGCCTGGCCTTTGCGGGGGAGGGGGCTGGTTATTTTGTGTCTGCCTTCCAGGCGTGACTGCCAGGCCTCATTAAACCAAAAAGGCGGGGCCTGGTGCAGGGACCAGCTCCAGCCATCCTGCGGCTGTCTTCCGCCTTGCCTGGCTATGGCAGGGCTAAGTCGCTAGGGCTCCAAGCCCCGCTCATAGGCCAGCCATCCTGGCCAGCACCCGGCCCGCTTTTGTCCATGAGGCCAGGTAGTCACTGGGGAGTGGAGAAGAAAGAACCGGGCCCCTGGCCTTATGTGATGAGGAGGAGTTTTTGTTAGGGATTTGTAGGGAATAGATGAGATGAAAGGCAGTCATTGCTCTAGTAGTGTGCTAGAATAGTTATAAGATAATAACAGGAGGGATGAAAATGGCATCAGATATCAACAGTAATCCAGAGCCTGCCGGGGAAGTTGCTACTGGGATTATGAATGCTTTTAAGAGTTTGAAAGCTTTGAATACTGTCAAGTTGGATGAAAACAACAGTGCTGGAAATGCATCTGCTCATATAGCCATAAAAAATGGTTGAAGAAATGACGATGAACGTTCATAACGCGGTAAATGACATGGTGACTAACTTACAGTCAGTAGTTAGCACATTTACTGAAGTCGATGCTCAAAATGCTAGTCAGTTCTCTTCAGAGGAGTGATATAAAATGACTCAAGATGCCTATGATAATCGAAAAGCGCTTTTTGAGAGAAAAGAGCAACTTGAACAAGAAAGTAGAAATCTCTTAGAATTAATGCAAGTCTTCCAAGCGGACCTGGACCGAGGCTGGTCTAGCTTAATGGATCTACTCGCGGTTTTTAAAGGTGATTTTGCCTTGGAAGGGTTATTAAATCATATGAATTCTTTGCGTCTTGCATTCCTAGGAAACTAGAAGAAGCATATCAAGACCATCAACAGAGCAATTTCAAGTTGCTAGAAAATAGAGTCTCTATCTGCTTCGAATCAGGAGGAGGATAGCCAATGAGTATAGATATGTATTTAGGGGAATCTCTAGCTCAAGCAGATTCTGCGAAAACTTATTGTAACCAAGTCGTAGAAAGATTAGATGCATTGTATGATGCAATAGGGAGATTAGGATTTGACACTAAGGATGAATTGAAGGGTGAAGCCTACGATTCAGTGCGATATTATATTGACGCTATCATTTGGCCGATGATTAAATCGACAATTGAGCTCACTCAAAAAAGTAAGTGAAAGAGCGATGGTGCGATTTCCTACGGGTTTCAAATGCATGTTCAACTGAAGATGTTACAATCCCAACTTGGAACAAGCGATTGCAGCAATTCGATAGGAGTAATAGTAAGGGAACGCCATCGTCGTAGTAGTGATGACAAGACAGATTGGTCCTGTTAACACGGTACAATTACAGTATATTGATGAGCAGCTGACTAGTATGGTAGGAAGCGCGGCGTATTCTAGTGGAAAGATTACAGAAGTTATTTTGCCTTTTAACGTTGGTTCTGGGCATATGTTTACTGATCAATCGGTAGAAATACAAAAGACTTATTTAAAAGGTGAATATGGCATACAGACTGACAACTAGTTCTTGGAATGCTGAAAAAGGCCTTTTCCATGTACCAGAAATGAGTGAATTAACAGAAGGAAGAACGAGGAGATTGTTTTCGCCAGCTTACGAAAGGAAGAAGCCTTTCGTAGTCTACTCTTCGTCCAGGTTTTAACAAAGAAGAACAAAAAGAATGGGAGCGTGGATAAAGCATTGAATAAGGCGCAAATGAGCCAAGTGTACTCTTGGAGTACTACTCTAAACACATATACGAATCAAGGTATTGCATCTGCACCGGCAACAAAACGAATGGCTGAAATATTGTCTGAAGAGGGTGATCCAAGTCGTTTTCATATCAGGATCCTGTGATGCAATATGTTGGGAAATGTATATTTCGTAAATTATGATCCAGTAGAGAAAAGAGAAGCGAATTTCTGGGATAAGTTAAAGGCAACCATATATTTAGCTTCAAGAATTGGAGCGGGGTTTTCATCTTCGATTGCTTTTAATAATATTGCAGCGCAAGCTTCCATGCAAGCAGCTAAAATTAAGGCAGTTGATATAGATAGTGAAGTGAAGCTGCCTGAGCCTCAGCCTTTCTCAACTTCAGCAAGCGTAGAAAAGTCTCTCCAAAAATGGGAAGTTATAGTGTTGATGAGTTTAAGTCCTTGACTCGACGCTGATGCAGTATTACATCAAGGTACCATAGCTAAAGTAAGACAAGTCCGTGATGATATAGGAATTCCTCAACCATATACCAAGATGGCCAAGGTCATTCCAGAAAAATTTATTGATAGTTATTTGAATAAAGATTCAAAGTGGTACAGGGACTATATTGATGGATTTGCTTCAGTTCACGAAGATTCCCAGTCACTAAAAACTATGAAGGAAATATACGAAGGTAATGCTCTAAACTATCATCGTTCTGAATTTCACCTTGATGATCAGACATATGGGAAATTTGAATTTGATTTACAGAAGGTGATTTGAAGAAGATTCAAATCCCTTATGAAGATAATGTGCCTGAATCTCTTAGACCTTTTACCGGTCGAGGTTTTACTGGAACTAACAAAATTGTCCTGCCCGAATATAAGTTATTTGATAAAAGGCCATTCGAGATAGGAGATGTATTTAGCATATATGATAGCCAAACAGGACAAAAAATAACGCAGTATATTTATATTGATAAAGAGTGGAAACTTGACTTTGAGGAGATGATGAAAAAATGAACTTCGCAATCTATAAAGGGAAAAAATATGAAGTAATAAGTAGAAGACCTAATCAAACGCATATCATATCTCCTACACCAGCTCTAGGCTTAGAACTGGTTGAAGGGGGATTCGGGTCAAAGAAATTAACTATGTATCAACGGGTCTGTACAGATGATGAATTAGACAACCTCTACTCAGAAAAATTCGAACTTCTTTATCAAGGAGTATATTATCCTGTATTTGCTAGAGTTATCGCCAAGAAAAATGTTTTTAATTTTTTGTTAACGTCTTATGACTATGAGGATGTGGAAAAGAATGGTTTTGAGATAAGGGAGCCCTTATTGTATGAGAAAACTGTGCCAGAAAGTGAGGTAGACGCTGCTAAAATTATACGGACACCTTATCCGATTGAGCCATTTAAGGACTATCCTATTGAAGAGGAAATAATCGACAAAAAAGAACTACGCCAATGGATTTTAGACAATCCTCTATCAGTAGATGTCTATTATTTGGACTAAAATAGTAATTGGCAGAAGACCTGATAAAAGCCAGATAGGGTGGGATGCAAATGAATATAGCAATCTATAAAGGTAAAAAATATGAAGTAATAAGTAGAAGACCCAATCAAACGCATATCATATCCCCGACACCAGCTCCAGGCTTAGAACTGGTTGAAGGGGGCTTCGGGTCGAAGAAATTAACTATGTACCAACGGGTCTGTACAGATGATGAATTAGACAATTTCTATTCTGAAGAAATCTATCCTCTCTATCATGGCACCTATTATGCTTTGTCTGATCGAGTCAGATTTCGAGGGAATGTGTTTTATTTTGAGTTAAGTTCTTCCGATAGAATAGATTTGGAGGAGAATGGCTTTAAGGTAATGGAGCCGCTATGGTATATAAAAATTGTACCTGAAAGTGAAATAGACGGAGCGAAAGTCGTGCGGACCCCGTCGCCGATTGAGAAATTTAAAGACTTTCCAATTGAAGAGGACTTAATCGACAAGGCAGACTTTCATCAATGGATTTTAGACCATCCAGACACAACAGGCTTATGTTATGAGGATTAGATGGTTGCTAACGTAAAGTGAACTAGACTAGAGTGACCTGATTAAATACCATGTAAGGTGGGATGCTAATGCTTTTCGCAATTTATAAAGGCAAAAAATATGAAGTGCTAGATCATACACGTATCATTTCACCGACACCCGCTCCAGGTTTAGAACTGATTGAGGGTGGCTTCGGCTCGAAAAAATTGACCATGTATCAACGCATCTGCAAAGATGATGAATTAGACAATTTCTATTCTGAAGAAATCTACCTTCTCTATCGCGGAATCTACTATAAGAAGGTTGGCTATGTAAAAGTAATGGATAATGTATTCTATTATACGCTAATTTCTTCTGATGAGGTTGATAGGAAAGAAAATGACTTTGAGGTGATTGATTTCAGATGGTATGAAAAAATAGTGCCAGAAAGTGAAATAGAAGGGGCCAAGATAATACGGGAGCCTTATCCGATTGAACCATCTCATAAAACCAAATCCAAGTGAAGAAGAGATAATTGACAAGGCTGACCTCTCATCAATGGATGCTAGACAATCCAATCTCGGCAGAATTTTGATACTTGGACTAAAGAAATCATCGGCAGAAGCTCCAATAAAAGTCAGATAAGGTGGGATGCAAATGAACTTCGCAATTTACAAGGGTAAAAAATATGAAGTGATAGGTCGAAAACCTAATCAGATACGTATCATTTCACCTACACCAGCTCCAGGTTTAGAACTGATTGAGGGTGGCTTCGGTTCAGAAAAAACGACCATGTATCATCGTATCTGTACATATGATGAATTAGATGATTTCTTTTCTGA
>BNJS01004188.1_pt1 | contig 11422 bp, 19 predicted proteins | sample 8540461 | NCBI WGS metagenome assembly BNJS01 (sample SAMD00202454, study PRJDB9452) | human saliva metagenome | isolation source: human saliva | place: Japan
AAGATGGCGATAAAAACCTATAAACCTTATACACCCTAGCCGCAGATTTATGACGGGCCTATCAAGCGAGGATATCACTGCTAAACCTAGCGTGAGAAGCTTGCTTGTAAAGATCCCTGTAAGCGGCGGTAGAAATAGCAACGGAAGAATAACTTCTAGACATAAAGAAGGCGGAGCGAAGAAACTTTATAGAATCATCGACTTTAAACGCCGCAAATTCGGTATCGAAGGTAAAGTCGAAGCTATCGAGTACGATCCGAACAGAAACTGCCGAATCGCGCTTATCGCTTATAAAGACGGCGAAAAACGCTACATCATCAGACCAAACGGACTAAATGTTGGCGATATCGTAGCAGCAGCCGAGACAGGTCTAGACATAAAACCTGGCAACGCGATGAAACTAAGAAATATTCCGGTTGGTACTATCGTGCACAACGTGGAGTTAAAACCGGGCAAGGGCGCTCAGATGGCTCGTTCAGCCGGCGGTTATGCTCAGCTAATGGGTAAAGAGGAAAAATACGTAATGCTTCGCTTGCCAAGCGGCGAGATGAGACAAGTACTCGCAGAGTGCATGGCTAGTATCGGCGTAGTAGGTAACGAAGATTGGGCGAACGTAACTATCGGTAAAGCCGGACGTAATCGCCATAGAGGTATCCGTCCTCAAACTCGCGGTTCTGCGATGAACCCAGTAGATCACCCGCACGGCGGTGGTGAGGGCAAGAAAAACTCAGGCCGTCATCCTGTTACTCCATGGGGTAAAACCGACTAAAGGTGCTAAGACTCGCCGCAAGAAGGCTAGCGATAAAGCTTTATAATTTCAAGAAGGAAAGGTAAATAGAGATGGCAAGATCACTCAAAAAAAAGGACCTTTTGTCGATGAGCATGTAATGAAAAAAAGTCGTTGCCGCTAAAAAAAGTCTAACGACAACAAGCCGATAAAAAAACATGGTCTAGACGCAGCACGATAGTGCCTGAAATGATAGGCCTAACGTTTAACGTTCATAACGGCAAGAGTTTCATTCCAGTATACGTTACGGAAAACCACATCGGATATAAACTAGGCGAATTTGCTCCTACGCGCACATTTAAGGGTCACAAAGGCTCAGTGCAAAAGAAAATCGGTAAGTAAGGGGATAAGATGAGCAAATCAATTATTAAATTCGTAAGACTATCTCCGACTAAAGCCAGACTAATCGCAAGAGAAGTACAAGGCATGAACGCCGAATTTGCACTAGCTAGCCTTAGCTTTATGCCAAACCGCGGCGCCAAATTTATCGCTACGGCTATCAGCTCAGCGGTAGCTAACGGTGGATTCGAGCCTGAAGAGGTTATCGTGACAAGCTGCCGTGTAGATGCGGGCCCAGTATTAAAAAGATTTAGACCGCGAGCGAGAGGAAGCGCAAGCAGAATCCGCAAACCGACTTCTCATATCTTAGTAGAAGTATCTAAACCTGAAAAGAAGGAAGCGTAATATGGGTCAGAAAGTAAATCCGATAGGTCTAAGACTAGGAATAAACCGCAACTGGGAGTCAAGATGGTTTCCTGCTAAAGGAACTTTGGCTGAAAATATCGGCGAAGATTACAAAATTCGCGCTTTCTTGAAAAAGAAACTTTACTACGCGGGCGTTTCTCAAATTTCGATCGAGAGAACCGCTAAGAAAATCCGCGTAACCGTCGTAGCAGCTCGCCCTGGTATTATCATCGGCAAAAAAAGGCTCTGATGTAGAGAAGCTTAAAGAGGATATCCAAAAGCTGATCAACAAAGAAGTAAACGTAAATATCAAAGAAGAAAGAAAAGCTCAAGCTTCGGCTCAACTAGCTGCGGAAAACGTAGCTATGCAGCTTGAAAAACGCGTTGCATTTAGACGTGCAATGAAAAAAAGTTATCCAAGGCGCTCAAAAAAATCAGGCGCTAAAAGGTATCAAAATTTCAGTTGCTGGACGTCTTGGCGGTGCAGAAATCGCTAGAACAGAGTGGTACTTTAGAGGGTCGCGTTCCGCTTCACACCCTAAGAGCCAAGATCGATTACGGCGTTGCTGAAGCGCATACGACTTATGGAAACATAGGTATAAAAGTGTGGATATTTAAAGGCGAGGTTCTTCAAAAAGGCGTTCAACCTGAAAAGAACGAAGAAGAAAAAGCCGATAAAAAACCGCGCAGAGCAAGAAGAGGTAAATAATCATGTTGATGCCAAAACGAACTAAATTTCGCAAACAGATGAAAGGCAGAAACCGCGGTAAAGCTACTCGCGGCGCTGATCTTGCTATGGGCGAGATCGGAATCAAAGCCGTAGAAGCAGGCCGCGTAAATTCGCGCCAGATCGAAGCGGCTCGTGTGGCTCTAACTCGCCACGTAAAACGCCAGGCTAAAACTTGGATCAGAGTTTTTCCCAGATAAGCCGCTAACCAAAAAAACCTCTACAAACTCGTATGGGTAAAGGTAAAGCCGGAGTCGAAGAGTGGGTTATGAACATAAAACCAGGTCGTATAATAGTCGAAATGGCGGGTGTAGATGAGGAATTAGCGCGTGAAGCTCTAACTCTAGCTATCCACAAACTTCCGTTTAAGACTAAAAATCGTAACGCGAGAGAGTGAAAATGAAATATACTGATATTAAAGACAAAAGCGTTGCAGAACTTAACGCGTTATTGAAAGAGAAAAAAAGGTGCTTTTTATTTACTTTAAGACAAAAAGCTAAAAAAACTATGCAGCTAAGCAACCCTAACGAGATTAGCGCCGTCCGCAAGGAAATAGCGCAAATCAACACTGCAATTAGCGCTTCAAAGTAAGGGGTGAGAAATGGCATTAAAAAGAGAAATTCAAGGTGTCGTTTTACAAAAAGGCCGGCGATAAGACGGCTACGATTTTTGGTTGAGAGACGCGTTATGCACCCAAGATACCACAAATTCGTAAAACGCTTTAAAAAAATATATGATTCACGACGAAAAGAACGAAACAAAAAGCGGGCGATACGGTCGTAGCTATCGAATGCAGACCGCTAAGCGCGAGAAAAATCTTTCCGCTTAAAGACTATTTTTTAGCGACGGGGGTTGAGTAATGATACAATCTTTTACGAGGCTTACAGTCGCCGACAATAGCGGCGCGAAAGAGCTAATGTGCATTAAAGTTTTTGGGCGGCAGCAAGAGAAGATACGCGACGCTTGGCGACGTTATCATCTGCTCAGTTAAAAAAAGGCGCTTCCAAATGGCAAGATCAAAAAAAGGGTCAAGTGGTAAAAGCGGTCGTCGTTAGAACTAAAAAAGAGGTTCAAAGAGATAACGGCTCGCTAATCCGCTTTGACGAAAACGCAGCCGTCATCCTAGATAACAAACGCGAGCCTATCGGTACTCGTATCTTTGGACCGGTCGGCCGTGAGGTTAGATACGCTAACTTTATGAAAAATCGTTTCGCTTGCTCCGGAGGTGTTATAATGGCTAACGTTAAATTTAAAGTAAAAAAAGGCGATACCGTTAAGATCATCGCAGGAGACGACAAAGGTAAAACAGGTGAAAATTTCTATCCGTCCTAGCCAAAAAGGGACAAGTCATCGTCGAGGGCTGCAAGGTAGCTAAAAAAAAGCTATAAAACCCTAGCGAAAAAGACCCCAAACGGCGGCTTTATCAATAAAGAGATGCCTATTGATATCTCAAACGTTGCAAAAAGTTGAGGGCTGAAAATGAATAGATTAAAAAGCTAAATATAACGAGGTCGTAAAGCCTGCTTTGGCTAAAGAATTCGACATCAAAAATCCTATGCTAATCCCTGCGATCGAAAAGATCGTGATAAGCGTAGGCGCTGGCGAATCTGCTAAAGATCAAAAGCAACTTCAAAACATCGCCGATACTATTTCGCTAATCGCCGGACAAAAAAAGCTGTTGTTACCGACGCTAAAAAAATCGGTTGCGGGCTTTAAAAGTGCGCGAAGGTTTTTCCTGTCGGCGTAAAAGTAACGCTTAGAAAAGAGAATATGTTTGCGTTTTTAGACAAACTAATCTCTATCGCGCTACCGAGAGTTAAGGACTTTAGAGGCCTTCCAAAAGACGGCTTCGACGGACGTGGAAACTACAACTTCGGTCTTGACGAGCAGCTAATGTTCCCAGAGGTCGAGTATGATAAGATTTTACGCACTCATGGTATGAATATAGTTATAGTCACGACGACAAACAGCGACAAAGAGGCATTCAAATTGCTTGAGCTATTTGGTTTGCCGTTTGCGAAAGGAAAGTAATATGGCGAAAAAAATCAATGATAGCAAAGGCTGCCAGAAAGCCCTAAATTTGCGGTTCGCGGCTATACGAGATGCCAAATTGCGGACGTCCGCATTCGGTTTATAAAGATTTTTTGGAATTTGCCGCGTATGCCTAAGAAAAAAATGGCTAACGAGGGACTAATCCCGGGTCTAAAAAAAGCAAGCTGGTAAGGAAGAGAAATGTTAAACGACTTAATTTCAGACGGACTAACTCGCATTAGAAACGCCGCAATGAGAAGACTTGAAACTACAAAGCTTCTTCATTCAAACGTCGTCGAGGCTACTTTATCTATCCTTGCGGCTAAAGGCTATATCGAGAGCTACAACGTCGTAGAAGAAGATAAAAAGAATTTATAAACGTAGTTCTAAAATACGACGAGCACGGCAGAAGCGTGATTAACGAGCTTAAGCGCGTATCAAGCCCGGGTCGCCGCGTTTATAAGGGAAAAGACGAGATCAAGAGATTTAAAAACGGCTACGGAACGATCATCGTTAGCACTAGCAAAGGCGTTTTTGAGTAACGAAGACGCTCACAAAGCTGGCGTAGGCGGCGAAATACTCTGCTCTGTGGTAATGGACAACAACGATGCGGGACATCGTTGTTGCATCCTTGAAAAATGTAATCTAATTCGGTAGGCTTGTCGTGTTTGCGACGGGGTAGCGTTTTTGGATTACCTTGAAATAAAGTTTGAATTGATGGGCTTGTTTTTTTGTAGCAAGACGTCAATTCGACATCATTAAAATGTAGTCTGATTCGGTAGGCTTGTCGCATTTATGACGGGGTAGCGTTTTAGATTACCTTAAAAAGAAGCTTGAAGCGGTGAACTTGCTGGATTTACAGCAGGGGCATCGTTTTTGAATCTTTAAAATGAAATTGACTAGGCATCTTTTTGTAGTTTATAAAATTTACGAAAAAAACTTCCGCCGTCAAATTTATAGAAATTTAAAAATGGAAGCTCAAATTTAAAAAGCTTCCCAAATTTAGCTCGATATGCAAATTTATCCAAATTTGCCAAAGCTAAATTTAAAAACGACGATGTCAAATTGACGCCAAATTTCTAGGAAGTAGATCCAAAAAAAGCAAGTCAAATTTGACGAGAAAAATTAAAAGTGTTTGAAGCGGTTTTTTTATCGCTTCGATTCATTTCTATTTTTTTATGGTATTGCGGTATCCATTCGTAAAAGTAGACATACCCTAGACAAGTAAAAAAGGAAAAAAATGTCACGTATAGGGAAAAACAGCCGATAGCTATTCCAAGCGGAGTAGAGGTCAGCGTAGAAGGCAACGTCCTTAAATTTAAAAAAAGGCGCTCATTTAAAAAGAGCTTGACACAAAAGGGCACGTAGACGTTAAAGTCGAGGATGCTCACATAGTATTTTTCTCCAAAGAGCGACGAGAGACAAGATAGAGCCTACTGGGGCACTTATAGAGCGCTTGCAAACAATATCGTCATCGGCATTACAAAAGGCTTTACTCGCCAGCTTGAGATCAACGGCGTTGGTTACAAAGCCGCTGCTAAAGGCCAAGTGCTTGAGCTTACTTTTAGGATTTTTCTCGCCCGATAAATCACGAAGTGCCAAAAGGCGTTGAAATCAGCGTAGAGAAAAAAACATCATAACTATCAAAGGCGACGATAAGCAAGTTGTTGGCCAGATCGCGGCGCAAGTCAGAGCGTACAGACCGCCTGAACCGTATAAGGGCAAAGGCGTTAAATACGTAGAAGAGCGCATCATCCGCAAAGCCGGTAAGACATCTAAGAAGTAAGGGATAGATAATGACAGCAAATGTATTAAAAAGAAAACTCGCTCTTAGAATCAAGAGAAAAAGAAGAATCAGAGCCAAAATTTCCGGCACTGCGGTATTGCCTAGAATTTCTATCTTCAAATCAAACAGAACTCTTTACGTTCAAGCTATCGACGACGTAGCGGCCGTAACTATAGCGGCAGCCGACGGCAGAAAACTAGGCATAAAAAGCAAACAAAGAAGGTGCCGTAACTTTGGCTAAAGAATTTGCAAAAACTCTAAAAAGCTAAAAAAAGTAGAAACGGCATTATTCGACAGAAACGGCTATTTGTATCACGGAGTCGTAGCGGCTTTTTGCAGACGCATTACGTGAAAAACGGTATCAAACTATAAGGAAAAATCGCTATGGAAAAAAATATAACAGAGAAGAATTCGAAGAAGTAATGGTTGATATCGGCCGCGTTACAAAAGGTCGTAAAAGGCGGTCGTAGATTTAGATTTACGGCTCTTGTCGTAGTAGGAAACAGGAACGGCCTAGTAGGCTTTGGCTTCGGTAAAGCAAAAGAGGTGCCGGACGCTATGAGAAAAGCCGTCGACGACGCGTTTAAAAACATCATCGAGGTAAAAAGAAAAGGCTCGACTATACCTCACGACGTAGAAGTTAAAGTTTAACGCTAGCCGCGTTTTACTTCGCCCCTGCTAGCGAAGGTACGGGCGTGATCGCGGGCGGTAGTGCTCGTCCTATTCTAGAGCTTGCGGGCATCAAGGACATCCTAACAAAATCGCTTGGCTCAAACAACTCGGCAAACGTCGTTCGCGCTACTTTAAAAGCGCTAAGTATGCTTAAAGGCTAAGGAGAAGATATGGGACTAGAAAAATTTAAAAACCTGCCGAGGGCTCGACTAGACAAATCAAAAGACTAGGTCGCGGTCAAGGTAGCGGTCAAGGTAAAACCGCTGGTAAAGGACACAAAAGGTCAAAGAGCTAGAAAAAGGCTACAATGAGAAAAAGGGGCTTCGAGGGCGGTCAGCAACCGCTTCAAAGACGCCTTCCAAAAAGTAGGCTTTACTTCTAAATTTGAGAAACCTTACGTAATCAACGTAGAAAAAAATCGTTGCGGTAAAAGAGCTAAGCGAGATCACTATCGCTACTATCGCTACCGTGCATAAAATTTCAAGCAGCGTCAAGAAAATCAAATTGATCGGAGTGAGTGCGAAAGATTTGGCTTCGAAAAATCAAAGACGAGAACGTAACCGTTAGCGGACGTGCGTAATGAATAAGACATTGACCAACAAGATTTTTAATCACGTTGGCATTTTTTTATTTGCTTACAGGATACTGGCATACGTGCCGGTTCCTGGCGTAAACGTCAATGTTATTAAAGAGTTTTTTTCGATTCGAATTCCTCAAATGCGCTTGGACTATTTAATATGTTCAGCGGTAAGGCCGCAGAGCGCCTCAGTATCATCTCTCTAGGCATTATGCCATACATCACGGCATCGATTATTATGGAGCTTTTAGCGGCTACTTTCCCAAATCTGGGCAAGATGAAAAAAGACCGCGACGGCATGCAAAAATATATGCAGATCATCCGCTATGCCACTATCGGTATCACGCTTGTTCAAGCAGTAGGCGTTAGTATGGGGCTTCAGAGCCTTCACGGTAGAGGCGGAGAGGACGCGATAATGATAGATATGAATTTATTTATCGCGATTGCGGCAGCTTCGATGTTAACTGGAACTATGCTTTTGATGTGGATAGGCGAGCAGATCACTCAGCGCGGTATCGGCAACGGTATCAGCCTTATTATCTTCGCGGGTATCGTTAGCGGCATACCTTCAGCCATCGGCGGAACGGTAAATTTGGTAAATACGGGCGAGATGAACTTTCTTGTAGTTATCGTAATTTTGCTTGTTATCTTGGTCACGGTAGGTATAGTTATCTACGTCGAGATGGGTGAGAGACGCGTACCGGTGAGCTATTCGCGTAAGGTAGTGATGGAAAATCAAAACAAACGCATTATGAACTATATACCTATCAAGGTAAATTTAAGCGGCGTTATTCCCCCGATTTTCGCCAGTGCGATTTTGATGTTCCCAAGTACCATTTTGCAGGCCAGTACAAATCCTTATATCCAAGCTATTCACGATTTTTTTAAATCCAAATAGCTATTTTTTTCAACTTTTTGACGTTCTTGCTGGTCGTATTTTTTTGCATATTTTTTACGCTTCGATCGCGTTTAATGCAAAAAGATATCAGCGAAAATTTAAAAAGGCAGGGCGGCTTTATTCCGGGCATTAGACCGGGCGAGGGCACTGCGGGTTATCTAAACGAGGTCGCATCAAGGCTAACATTTAGCGGCGCGATTTACCTCGGTCTTATCTCGACGCTTCCTTGGGTGCTCGTTAAAATTATGGGCGTTCCGTTTTATTTCGGCGGCACGTCGGTACTGATCGTAGTTTCTGTTGCGCTTGATACGATGCGAAGGATAGAAGCTCAAATTTATATGAACAAATATCAAACTCTAAGCGCGGTAGGCTTGTGATGGCTATAACCATTATGCAGCCAAACGACATAGAGAAAAATGCGAGCGGCGAATAAAATCGTCGCTCAAACCCTCGATTACGTAGAAGGCGTGATCAAGCCCGGCATCTCACTGCTCGAAATAGATAAAATTTGCGACGATATGATAAGGGCTGCGGGCGCAAAGCCAGCGTTTAAGGGGCTTTACGGTTTTCCAAACGCAGCTTGCATAAGCGTAAATGAAGTAGTCATCCACGGTATCCCAAATGAGTACAAACTACAAGAAGGCGACATAGTAAGCGTTGATATCGGCTCAAATTTGAACGGATATTTCGGCGACTCGGCTAGAACTTGGGGCGTGGGTCACATTTCGCGCGAAGACGAAAAAGCTGATCGCTTGCGCCAAAGACGCGTTATACTTTGCGATAGATACCGTAAAAGCGGGAATGCACTTTAAAGAGCTTAGTTTTGAAATCGAGAAATTTATAAGAGCTCGCGGATTTGTTCCGCTAACGGGGTTTTGCGGTCACGGCATCGGTAGACGCCCGCATGAAGATCCGCAAATTTCTAAATTATTTAGAAGGCGGGAGCCCAAAATCGGGACCAAAAAAATCAAAAAAACGGAATGGTATTTTGCGTGGAGCCGATGATTTGTCAAAAAGACGGCACTCCGGTGATCGGTCCCGACAAATGGAAAGTAACTAGCAAAGACGGGCTAAGAACCAGCCACTACGAGCACTGTATGGCTGTCGTGAACGGACGAGCAGAGATTTTTAAGCCTGGCGTAGATGTACAAATTACAAATCGCTTGCGCGACTTGTAAATTTCTAAAATTTTAATTTAGTGAGTTAAAGTACAATTTCAAACTTCCGCCGAGTGGCGAAAAGTAAATTTAACAAAAAAAGGAGTTAAGTGGCAAAAGACGACGTCATAGAGATCGACGGCAACGTCATCGAGGCGCTGCCAAACGCGACGTTTAAGGTCGAGCTCGACAACAAACACGTGATTTTTGTGTCACATTGCGGGCAAGATGAGGATGCATTATAAAAAAATAATGCCTGGAGACCGCGTAAAAGGTGGAACTAACGCCTTACAGTCTGGATAAGGGTAGGATAATTTACCGCCATAAGTAAATTAAAAAGCTAAAGTTTGGCTATACTCAGCCCTTTGCGACAAATTGCTGTATGAAGAATTGTTTTCAAAGCCCACCACTTGTTTTGAAAAATAGTTGGTTTAGAAATTCGTTAAACCTGATGCAGCCTAAAAAGTGGAATAAATTTTTAGGAGACAAGAATGAAAGTTCGTCCTTCTGTAAAGAAGATGTGTGACAAGTGCAAAATTGTCAAGCGCCAAGGCGTAGTTCGCATAATCTGCGAAAAATCCAAAACATAAACAAAGACAAGGATAAAGCATGGCACGTATCGCAGGTGTGGATTTACCAAAAGAAAAAGAGAATCGAATACGGTTTGACCTATATTTACGGTATCGGTCTTTACAAATCTCGTCAGATTTTAGACGCTACTAAAAATTTTCTTACGATAAAAAGAGTAAATGATCTAACCGAAGACGAAGCCGCAGCTATCCGCAAAAGAGATCCAAGAGAATCACGTGGTGGAAGGTGACCCTAGAAAAAAAGCGTCGCTATGGATATCAAGGCTCTTATGGACTTAGGAAGCTACCGTGGGTTAAGACACAGAAAAGGTCTTCCGGTGCGCGGTCAAAAGACTAAAACAAACGCTAGAACTAGAAAAGGCAAGCGCAAAAACAGTCGGCGCTGCGACTAAATAAGGATAAGCGATGGCAAAAAGAAAAAGTAGTTAAAAAAAGAAAATTGTAAGAAAAAAAGTATAGCTAAAGGTATCGTTTATATAAGCGCGACTTTTTAACAATACGATGGTAACGGTTACCGATGAGATGGGAAATGCTATCGCTTGGAGCAGTGCCGGTGGACTAGGCTTCAAAGGAAGTAAAAAATCAACTCCTTACGCAGCCCAACAAGCAGTCGAGGACGCTCTAACTAAAGCAAAAAGAGCACGGTATAAAAAGAAGTAGGCATCAAAGTACAAGGTCCTGGCAGCGGCAGAGAGACCGCAGTCAAGAGCGTAGGTGCGGTAGAGGGCATAAAAAGTAACGTTTTTTTAAAAGATATAACCCCGCTTCCGCATAACGGTTGCAGACCGCCGAAACGCCGCCGCGTATAATTAGAAAGTAGGGAGAATTATTATGGCTAGATATAGAGGACCCGTTGAAAAATTAGAAAGACGTCTTGGTGTGTCTCTTGCGTTAAAAGGCGAAAGAAGACTTGCCGGTAAAAGCGCTTTAGAAAAAAGAAATTATGCACCAGGTCAACACGGACAAAGAAGAAGCAAGATAAGCGAATACGGCTTACAGCTTCGTGAAAAAAACAAAAAAAGCTAAATTTATGTACGGCATTAGCGAAAAGCAATTCCGCCGCCTATTCCAAGAGGCTGCTCGCCGCGAGGGAAATACCGGTGCGCTTTTGGTGCAGCTTTTGGAGCAAAGACTAGATAACGTAGTTTACAGAATGGGCTTTGCGACTACTCGCCGTTTTGCTCGTCAGCTAGTTACTCACGGACATATTTTTGGTAAACGGCAAGAGAGTAGATATTCCTTCTTACAGAGTTCAAGCGGGTTCTAAAGTAGAGGTTATCGAAAAATCTAAAAACAATCCGCAAATTGTTCGCGCGATCGATCTTACGGCACAAACCGGCATCGTAGCTTGGGTCGACGTCGAAAAAGATAAAAAATTCGGGATTTTCACAAGAACTCCGGAAAGGGAAGAAGTCGTCATTCCTGTCGAGGAAAGATTCATAGTAGAGCTTTATTCGAAATAATAAGGGGTATAACGATGAGAAAAAAATTACCACATCAGCTTATATGCCTA
>BNJS01003334.1_pt1 | contig 11406 bp, 14 predicted proteins | sample 8540461 | NCBI WGS metagenome assembly BNJS01 (sample SAMD00202454, study PRJDB9452) | human saliva metagenome | isolation source: human saliva | place: Japan
TTTATTACAATTGCAAGATGTTACCTACCGTTATAAGAACACTGCTGAAGCAGTTTTATATCAGATCAAGTATAATTTTGAACCCGGAAAATTTTATAGTATCATTGGTGAGTCAGGAGCTGGAAAATCCACTCTCTTGTCCCTACTGGCTGGTCTAGATAGTCCTGTCGAGGGTTCTATCCTTTTCCAAGGAGAGGACATTCGGAATAAGGGGTATTCTTACCATCGCATGCACCATATTTCCCTGGTCTTTCAAAATTATAACTTGATAGATTATCTTTCTCCGCTGGAAAATATCCGCTTGGTCAACAAAAAGCAAGCAAGGATACACTTCTTGAGCTTGGTTTGGATGAAAGTCAGATCAAGCGGAACGTTCTCCAGTTATCAGGTGGTCAACAGCAACGTGTAGCCATCGCTCGCAGTTTAGTCTCAGAAGCTCCAGTTATTCTAGCTGATGAGCCAACAGGAAATCTGGACCCTAAAACTGCCGGAGATATTATCGAACTGCTCAAATCACTTGCCGAGAAAACAGGTAAATGTGTGATCGTCGTCACCCATAGTAAGGAAGTGGCACAAGCGTCAGATATTACACTTGAATTGAAGGATAAGAAACTGACTGAAACTCGCAATACTACAAAATAAGATGAGCTTGTTTTGATAGAATTATAAAATCAAATCTAGAAAGGAAACCTATGTTACACAACGCATTTGCCTATGTTACAAGGAAGTTTTTCAAATCGATTGTTATCTTCCTGATTATTCTCCTCATGGCGAGCTTGAGTTTGGTCGGCTTGTCGATCAAGGGAGCTACTGCCAAGGCTTCTCAGGAGACCTTTAAAAATATCACCAATAGCTTCTCCATGCAAATCAATCGTCGCGTCAATCAAGGAACGCCACGTGGTTCTGGGAATATTAAGGGTGAGGATATCAAAAAAATCACCGAAAATAAGGCCATCGAGTCTTATGTTAAACGCATCAACGCTATCGGAGATTTGACTGGATATGACCTGATTGAAACGCCAGAAACCAAGAAAAATCTCACTGCAGACCGTGCCAAACGGTTTGGAAGCAGCTTGATGATTACAGGTGTCAATGACTCCTCTAAAGAAGACAAGTTTGTCTCTGGCTCTTACAAACTAGTCGAAGGTGAGCACCTAACCAACGACGACAAGGACAAGATCCTCATGCACAAGGACTTGGCAGCTAAACACGGTTGGAAAGTCGGAGATAAGGTCAAACTAGACTCCAATATCTACGATGCAGACAATGAAAAAGGTGCCAAGGAAACAGTCGAAGTTACAATCAAGGGACTCTTTGATGGGCACAATAAGTCTGCAGTAACCTACTCACAAGAACTCTATGAAAACACAGCTATCACAGACATTCACACTGCTGCAAAACTTTATGGATACATAGAAGACACAGCTATTTATGGGGACGCAACCTTCTTTGTAACAGCGGACAAGAACTTGGATGACGTCATGAAAGAGTTGAATGGTATCAGCGGTATCAACTGGAAGAGCTACACACTTGTGAAGAGCTCCTCTAACTACCCAGCTCTAGAGCAATCCATCTCTGGTATGTACAAGATGGCCAACCTCCTCTTCTGGGGTAGCTTGAGCTTCTCAGTCCTTCTCCTTGCACTCTTGCTTAGTCTTTGGATCAACGCCCGTCGCAAGGAAGTGGGAATCCTCCTCTCTATCGGTCTCAAGCAGGCAAGTATCTTGGGGCAATTCATCACCGAATCTATCTTGATCGCCATCCCTGCTCTTGTTTCTGCTTACTTCCTAGCCAACTACACAGCCCGTGCCATCGGAAATACTGTTCTTGCCAATGTGACTTCAGGTGTTGCCAAGCAAGCCAGCAAGGCTGCTCAAGCTTCTAACCTTGGTGGTGGTGCAGAAGTAGATGGCTTTAGCAAGACCTTGTCGAGCCTAGATATTTCTATTCAGACATCAGACTTTATCATCGTCTTTGTCCTTGCCTTGGTTCTAGTGGTTCTCGTTATGGCCCTTGCCTCAAGCAATCTCCTCAGAAAACAACCAAAAGAGCTCTTGCTCGATAGTGAATAAAAAACTTGCTACCTATTCTCCCCTAAATGGGGTATAATATAGGTAGCATTTTTATCTATTTTATCTTGATAAGTACTCTGTTTATCTGGATGAAGCAAGATGATTTACAAGAAATTTAAAGGAATGTGAAACGTTTTTTCTATGAAAATTTTAATTGTAGAAGATGAAGAGATGATCCGTGAGGGGATCAGTGATTATCTGACAGATTGTGGTTATGAAACCATTGAAGCAACAGATGGTCAGGAAGCTCTGGAAAAAAATTTTTCCAGCTATGAAGTTGCTCTAGTACTGCTGGATATCCAGATGCCCAAGCTCAATGGTTTAGAAGTCCTAGCTGAGATTCGTAAAACCAGTCAGGTTCCTGTTTTGATGCTGACCGCCTTTCAGGATGAAGAATACAAGATGAGCGCCTTTGCCTCTCTGGCAGACGGCTATCTGGAAAAACCCTTCTTCTCTCTCCCTTCTAAAAGTGAGGGTGGATGCAATTTTCAAGCGCTACTACGATACGGGACGAGATCTTCTCTTATAAGGATACCAAGGTGGACTTTGAGAGCTACAGTGCAAAGCCTCATGAGTCAAGAAGTGGCCATTAATGCCAAAGAGTTGGAAATTCTGGACTATCTGGTGAAAAATGAAGGACGGGCCTTGACTCGTTCTCAGATTATCGATGCTGTCTGGAAGGCGACAGATGAGGTTCCCTTTGACCGTGTCATTGATGTCTATATCAAGGAACTGCGGAAAAAGCTAGACTTGGATTGTATCCTCACTGTACGCAATGTTGGTTATAAATTGGAGCGAAAATGAAACGAACAGGTTTATTTACAAAGATTTTTAGCTATACCTTCTCGATTTTTAGTGTTCTGGTTATTTGTCTTCATTTAGCCATTTATTTTCTCTTTCCCTCGACTTATCTGAGCCATCGTCAGGAAACCATTGGTCAAAAAGCGACTGCTATTGCCCAATCCCTAGACGGAAAAGATAGGCAAAGCATCGAGCAAGTGTTGGACTTGTATTCCCAGAGCAGTGATATCAAAGGAGCTGTCAAGGGAGAAATGACCGAAGACAAGTTAGAAGTCAAGGACAACCTTCCTCTGGACACGGATCGCCAGACCACTTCTCTCTTTATCGAGGAGCGTGAAAGTGAAAACGCAAGATGGTAGCACTATGACTCTCCAATTTCTAGCGTCCATGGACTTGCAAAAGGAAGCAGAGCAGATCAGTCTCCAATTTCTTCCTTATACCTTGCTGGCATCCTTCCTGATTTCCCTCTTGGTGGCCTACATCTATGCTCGGACCATTGTTGCCCCGATTTTGGAAATCAAACGGGTGACCCGTCGGATGATGGATTTGGATGCCCAAGTGCGATTGCGCGTGGATTCTAAGGATGAGATAGGTGATCTCAAGGAACAAATCAATAGCCTTTACCAGCACCTTTTGACTGTTATTGCGGACTTGCATGACAAGAATGAAGCTATTCTCCAACTGGAGAAGATGAAGGTTGAATTCCTACGAGGGGCTTCTCATGAACTGAAAACACCTCTGGCCAGTCTCAAAATCCTAATCGAAAATATGAAAGAAAATATCGGTCGTTATAAAGATAGAGACCACTATCTGGGAGTTGCCTTGGGGATTGTGGACGACCTCAGTCACCACGTTCTTCAGATTCTTTCTCTTTCTTCGGTTCAGGAATTGCGAGAGGAGAAGGAGAACATTGACCTACTCCAAATGACGCAAACTCTGGTTAAGGATTATACTTTACTAGCCAAGGAAAGAAATGTTCAGATAGACATTAGCTTGACCCATCAGCAAGCATACATAAATCCATCTGTGATGAAGTTGATCCTATCGAATCTCATCAGCAATGCTATCAAGCACTCCACTCCAGGTGGCCTGGTCCGCATTGGCGAGAGAGAAGGAGAACTCTTTATTGAGAATAGCTGTAGTCCTGAAGAACAAGAAAAGCTGGCCCAGTCTTTTTCTGGCAATGCCAGTCGCAAGGCCAAGGGTTCGGGGATGGGACTCTTTGTGGTCAAAAGTTTATTAGAACATGAGAAATTACCTTATCATTTTGAGATGCAAGATGATCGCTTGACCTTCTTCATACGTTATCCCAAAGTCACTCAGGACTAAGGAGAAGAAAGGGGTTACATTGATTGGATTGGAAGAAATTCAATCTAAAGTATGGGAAAAACTAGCTTTTTTTATCAAAAAGTGATAAAATGAACAATGTAAATGGGATGTCCCAAAAAATATATAGGAGGCCTGATAAATGGCAATCGTTTCAGCAGAAAAATTTGTCCAAGCAGCTCGTGACAACGGTTATGCAGTTGGTGGATTTAACACAAACAACCTTGAGTGGACTCAAGCTATCTTGCGTGCAGCAGAAGCTAAAAAAGCTCCAGTTTTGATCCAAACTTCAATGGGTGCTGCTAAATACATGGGTGGTTACAAAGTTGCTCGCAACTTGATCGCTAACCTCGTTGAATCAATGGGTATCACTGTACCAGTAGCTATCCACCTTGACCACGGTCACTACGAAGATGCACTTGAGTGTATCGAAGTTGGTTACACTTCAATCATGTTTGACGGTTCACACCTTCCAGTTGAAGAAAACCTTAAATTGGCTAAAGAAGTTGTTGAAAAAGCACACGCTAAAGGTATCTCAGTAGAAGCTGAAGTTGGTACTATCGGTGGTGAAGAAGACGGAATCATCGGTAAAGGTGAGTTGGCTCCAATCGAAGACGCTAAAGCAATGGTTGCAACTGGTATCGACTTCTTGGCAGCTGGTATCGGTAACATCCACGGTCCTTACCCAGCAAACTGGGAAGGTCTTGACCTTGACCACTTGCAAAAATTGACAGAAGCTCTTCCAGGCTTCCCAATCGTATTGCACGGTGGATCAGGTATTCCTGATGAGCAAATCCAAGCAGCTATCAAACTTGGTGTTGCGAAAGTTAACGTTAACACTGAATGCCAAATCGCATTCGCTAACGCAACTCGTAAATTTGCTCGTGACTACGAAAGCAAAACGAAGCTGAATACGACAAGAAGAAACTCTTCGACCCACGTAAATTCTTGGCTGACGGTGTAAAAAGCTATCCAAGAATCAGTTGAAGAACGTATCGACGTATTCGGTTCAGAAGGTAAAGCTTAATCTAGTTTTGACCAATAAAATGAGACTTGTCCAATGGGCAGGTCTTTTTTTAATTTATTATTTTATAAAGCATTGACTACTAGAATGGGATGATTTTACAGTTTTGAAGTAGTAGCAAGAAAAATGCTAGATAAAAAGTCTAGCATTTTATTATTCTAAGGTTTCTAAGATAAGGTTGATGGCATTGAGTAGTTTTTTCGTTTTGAAACAGGAAGCTCAGAAATCTGTTCGAATATTTTTTTGTCGTTTCAAAAATCAGAGTCATGGTTTTGAAAGTTAAAAAAATTCAGCTTCTGTTACTTCTAAAGCAATAATAATTTTTCTCTAATGTCTCTAGCTTTTATGTTTAAATTTTTATTCTCTATATTGTAGATATAATTAATACCTAGATTTGCTTTCTCACTCAACTCCCACTGTGTCATTTTCTTTTGCTTTCTCAAGTAGCGTATTCGGAGAGAGATATGCTTTTTGTAAATTGTATTTGTCCATATGAACCCCTATCTTATCTATTCTAACTCTTAAATCATTACTAGGAATCCTACTTATATAGTTAAAAAAATATACCAAAACATCTTTACAAAGTGGTTATTTTTGTATTAAACTAATGATAGAAGAACTTATAAGGAGTTAGAAATGGATAAAAGAACAAAATGGAGCCTAGCGGTAGCTACTCTTGTTACCACCACGTTGACAAATATTGAGGTCGCTAATGCAAACGAATTAGCTAAGCAAGAAGTTTCTTCTCAAGTGATAAGCGAGACAAAGAAAACTATAGAAGTAACAAAAGCACAAGTTGAAAGTGCAAAAGCACATGTAGATACTGCAACAGAAAAAGTAAATACTGCAACTACGGCTAACAACACTGCAAATGAAGCTGTACAACAAACTTCTCAACAAGTAACTAACGCAACTAAAGCCGTTGCAGAAGCGGAAGCGAATCAAAATGCCTCTGCTGAAGCAATTAAAGGTGCAGAACAAGCAGTTACAAATGCACAACAACAAGTAGATGAAGCTACAGCACAGCATTCTGTATCAAAAGATCAAGTAACTACTGCAAAACAAGACGCGGAAACAAAAGCAGCTGATGTTAAGAATGTGGAAAAAGATGTTCATGAACAAGAAGCTACAGTAGCTACATCTCAAAAAGAAAGTAGAACAAGCTGAACAAAACCTTAGTGGTGCAAATGAAACATCCGCAAAAGAAGCAGTTCAAAAAGCTAATGACGCTGCTGAAGCAGCTAAAACGGAAGTTGCATCTGCTGAACGTACAGTAGAAACTGCTAAGACCGCAGATCAAGCACGTAGTAATGACATTACTAACGCAGAAGAAGCAGTGAAAACCGCTACAACAGATAATGCAGTTGCAAATAAAACAGTTGTAGATAAGGAAGCCGAAGTAACAAATTTAGAAACGACGGTTAAAACCGCACAAAAAGCATTTGATGATGCGACTGCACAATTAAAAGGCTCTTACTGATCAAGTTATTAATACCCTCACATTGAATGATAGCTATATTAAGGCACTTAAATCTGATGCTGAAGCAACTCTTGCAAAAATCAATGAAGAGTTAAGTACTCAAAACAAATTTAAGTCAAATGAAGCCGATAAATTGCGTAAAATTGATGTTCGTAATCTAACAGATGAACAAAAACGTGAATTGAATCAATTTGCAGCTGACCTTATCAATCAAGTTCGCAAACAATATGGATCACCACTTGTTAAAGTTACAAACGGATCTATGGATTTTTGCAAATAAGGTTGTTCGTAAGGATGAAGCCAATGGATATCAAATGAGTGATGGTCATGATGCGAAAGCTATTAATGAAGTTGCTCGTGAGTTTGGTCTATATGATGGTGGAAAACTTCAATTCTATGAAAACCTATTCTCATATGGATTTGACAATGATGAATATGAAAATGAATATAAACATTTGGGTGTAAATGCAGATCAATTCCATACAAAAACTATGGATGAAGCGAAAGAGCGCATTTATAAAGCCATGAAAGCCTTCTTGTTTAATGGATATGAATGGCAACATGCTCGTAGCATTTTGGGTTACACAAATGAACCAGCCTATCTAGGTGTAGGTATTGGTCATGGTCTTGCTGTTGGTAAGACACATTTTGAATTGGTACGTCCTGATTATATTCAAGATCCATCTAAATTTGATACAACAGAAGTAGAATTGGATAATCTATCTGCTCGTATTGAAAAAGCAAAAGAATCTGTAAAACATGCAGAAGATACATTGAACACTGCAAAATCAGAACTTTCAATTAAACAAACAGATCTTGAAAATGCAAAATCACATGCTGCTGAAACAAGTAAATCACTTGAAACTGCAAAAGAACGTTTAGAAGCAGCTAAAGCGATTAAAGAACAAACTCCTGAAGCAATAGCTCAACTTGCAGCTGCAAAAGATAATCTCCTTCAAGCTGAAGCAGCAAAAAGAAGTAGCAGATGAAAATCTTAAATCATTTTCTAAATCAAAAGAAGAAAAAGAACAAGCTCTTGCAGATGCAAAAGCTAAACTAGCTAGTGATAAAGACGAATTGGAAAAACGTCAAGGTATCCTTGCCACAGTAGAAAAAACTTATGCTGAAGCGAATGAAAATTTGAAAACTGCAGAGGAAAACTTTCAAATCACAGCTGATGTATTAAAAGACGCACAAGCTACACTAAAACAGGCTCAAGATAAGGTTGATGCGCTTAAGAATGCTCCTCAACGACTTGAAGAAGCTACAAAAGCACTTAAACAAGCTGAACTTGATTACGAAAAAGCACTTGAATTGCAACGTACAAGTGAAACCGAATTGAAAGATGCACAAGCTGAACTTGATAAAGCAGTACATGAATATGATGTTTTGAAAGCTCAATATGATGCATACCAAGCAACTGTAAAACCAGATACTAAACCATCCGAAGGTACTAGACAACTTGTAGAAGTTAAAGATAATAAAGAGCACTCTCTTAAAGCGGAAAAAGTGACTCAACGTACGAATCAAGTGGTGACATATAGCCGTGTAGCTAGAAATCAAGAATTGCCCAAAACAGGTAGTACAGGTTCTGTTTTAACGATGTTAGGCTTAGGTGTATTAGGCCTGATTGGAATAGCATATCCGACGAGCAAAAAAGAGGATAGATGATGAAAAAAGTTAATTTATTTCCTTGCTATTCTCACTTGTTTTACTAATAGCGTGTGATAAGGGACTCAACGGTGTTTATGAAGGAAAAAATGGGATAGTCTCTTTTCATTTGGAGATTAAGGATAAAGTAGCATCTTTGAAAATGAATTCCTTAATTGTTGAGGATAATGTGGATTTGTCTGTTGATTCTAAAAATAAGGAGTTAACTGGAACATATAGAGATGATGAAGTAAGTCTGTCTTATGAAATAACGGAGGATACTCTAACTTTAACACCGAAAAATTCAGGAGCTTGGAAGATTACCCCAGATTCGGTTGTATTGAAAAAAATAGCTAGAAACGGTGAAAAAGAATCAGATAAACAAGCCACTTCCACTTTGAGTAAAGAAATTGAAAATTCAACAAAATCATTAACTAACGAAAGTTCGCAAAGCAGTAGTTCAACAGAAGAAAGTTCCTCGACTGCTTTGGATGTGACCTCTATTCAGTCAGGAGAGTTTTCTAGTCTAGTTGGAACGTGGCAGAATGCTAATGGTAAGGTTTTGCAATTTGATGGTCATGGTCTTGTTGAGCCTCAAAATATGCGATTGAATACAAACCGCTCTACTCTTAAAGATGGGATTTTGAAGGCTAGTTTACAACATGAATTTACTGGTTCAATGATTTACTTCGTACCCAGCGGAACGGTTTTTCCAGATGGAGTTGACAGAAAACGTGATGCTTCTGATAGTTCTAAAGATCGAATCTGGACTGGGCAACAAGGAATATTTTCGGATAAGAATGTGTTTTATTACAAGATAAGTTCGAAACTTTTAGATACGAGGGAAACTACTGAGAAACGTAGTGAATATGACGCACGTAAACGGCGTGATACCGGTGTTTGGCTAAGTGGTGGACAGTCATCTGTTGACTATGTAAGCGAAAAGTTGGGCTTTAAAGAGCGTGAAGTATTTGCAGGAAACTACGGTCTGACAGATGAAATTCCCTATAACGCAGTGCATAGCCCAGACGGTTCTGTGGTTTGGGTCTATCAAAACGAGGTAATCTTACAAGAAGACGGACAAATTCTTTATGAACCGTGAGTTTTTAGAAAGGAAGTCGAATAAAAGCGAATGATAAAGGGATTGACAAATAAATTAAAGGGATTTTTTCACAGAACAAACTTAGTAAATCGGAAAAAGTATCTGTTTATCATTTTACCTGTAATCGGCTTTCTTTTTTGGTATTTTACAAGAGCTAGAGTAGCAATTCGACTATATTATTATCTGCCAAGTTTTTTAAAAGTGAACGATAAGCTGATTTATGTTTATCAAGATGAAATTTTATATTTGTATCTTATAACGATAGCGGTCATTTTGTTGATGTTACTTATAGGAAAAATTAATACCAACACCTATTACTTTTTTTAAAGGAGAAGGGCTACTTTAAAACCATACTTTTTGGAATATTATCTCTAATAATTATTTATGTTATTTATTGGTTATTGATATTTATTATTCGATTTGTAATCGGATTAGTAATTTTCATTGTTGCCCTTGTGATAATATTTAGTGAAGCTGGTCGCAGTTCCACAACTGATAATATTAGTGATTCAACTCAGTGCTTACGATAGAGAAAAGGAAAAAAAGAGAAAAAGAGTTTGAATTTATCCGTTACGCTGAAGATAAAAAAAGAAAAGAGATAGGGAAAGAAGATGGTAAATATTTGGGAGTATTTGTTGCACTTGACTTTATATTTGAGATAAACTAGATGGTAAATTATCCTTAGAATATATGTTTTTTTAAGGTAATTATACAAATGAGGCTGGGACAAAAAAATCTCGACCTCGTTTTTTTAAGAAATGAGATTTTGCTGAGAAGTTAATTTTTTTATATCCACAATCTTCACTAAACAAATGAATTGTTGCTTCCTTGCGGTGCTGGACTACGAGAGTACGACTTGGTTAATCGTTTTCTGCCTCACGGTTATTTTTTTGTTGTCTAGACTTATTTCTGAACAATCTAATAGTAGAATTTCTTTTTCAGGAAATATTAAATTGACAAAGCAATGTAAAATGATATACAATTACATTACAAATATTAAAAGGAGGCGATAAAAATGGGAAAAAAACAGCTACAATTAATGTTCGAGTTGATGAATCAGATAAACAATCAGCTGAACAAGTCTTGAAGCAACTTGGGATGCCAATGTCAACATTAGTCACACTATTATTGAAGCAAGTATCATTAACCAAAAGTATTCCTTTTGATATTTCACTACCAGAAGCACCTTCGTCAGTGAGTGTAGAAGGAATGACTTCGGATGAATTTGGACAAATGATGATTGAATCTTATCAGGAAGCAGAGCATGGTACAGCTCGACCTGCTGTTGATTTCTTTAAAGAATTTAGAGAAATACACGCATGAGAAAAGTAGCAATTACCATTTTAAAGCGAGCTGAGCAGGATATGGAAGATATTTATCATTACATTGCTGATAAATTTCAATCCTCACAGTCTGCTATGAACCAATTTGAAGCTATTGCAAAGGCGATTCAGACCTTAGAAATATTTCCTGAAAGATGTGCGATTGTAGAGGAATTGCTCCGTTTAGATATCAAAGTTAGACGACTGCTAGTTAAAAATTATTCAGTTTTCTATCGGATTGACAATGATACAGTTACCGTGTTAAGAGTATTGCATCAATCAAGTAGTTTGGATAGATTGTTAAATGAAATTGGGACTAAGAATGGAGAATAAACTCCCTATTTCCATCAAATCAAACTCATTCAAATTCTTGAAATGAAAAAAATTAACTAAAATTATCGGTTGTTAATATCAGATTATTTTAAAATCATTAAAAAAACTACAATCTTATTAGAGCAGTTCTTACAATTTGTGGCAAAAGTATTTTACAAATTCGCCTGAATTTTTGCCTCATTTTTTAAGAACTAAGGAACAATGATATGTAGTGTGGGTGGATAAATGTCTAAATATAGCACTTTTTCAGAGTAGTATGAAACATAGTAACTAAATAGTTTATGTTCAGAAGGTAA
>BNJS01003950.1_pt1 | contig 11393 bp, 16 predicted proteins | sample 8540461 | NCBI WGS metagenome assembly BNJS01 (sample SAMD00202454, study PRJDB9452) | human saliva metagenome | isolation source: human saliva | place: Japan
GAATTTATAGTATAATCAAAAACTGCTTATTTTATGTTTCCTTAGGGCTTCCTAACCCTTATATCACGCGCTTTTTAATAAAAATTACTAACATTACTTTTTACTACTTGTTCCCCCAAAGTACGCAAAAAGGGGAGCAAAAAAAACCCCACAAAAGGGCTAAGATTTGACGAGTTCAGCAGGCAAGAAACTAGCACGGTCAAACGTGCTTTTTTTATTGCTGGTTGCTGACAGGTATATTATACCATGAAGCGCGTGGTTTATAAGATTATGACCTCACAAAAGCCCCCAGATTCGTTTCTAAGGGCTTGTAGTTTGTCCGTGGTGTTTTAGTTGTCCAGTACGAAACAAAGCAAAATAGGGGGCGAATATGAAGCCTATGCCTACATTTGCCAACATTTACGCTTCTAACTCTCCTTTCTGGTGGAATATGTAGGAACTTTTCAGACCCAGAGAGCATTTTGTAGTTTTTCTCTGACTGGCGATATGTGTCCATAAATGTCCATGTTCTCTCGCTTAAATCTCAATATTTTTCAACAAAACACCACCTCGATAGTTTTTAGCAAAGTCTAGCAATATCTCAGCTTTGAGGCGCTCATATTGAGCCTTATCGATGTCCAGAACCTCGTATAATTGCCATAGCTTTAATCTCTCTCCAGTTCGCCTTGTAAAGAGATTGGCGAATATCTCACGCCTCACATCGTCCAGATTGTCCCTGTAATCCTCAATCACGCGCACCAATTCCAGCGCTTTGGATTCAAATGCTCCGTCTTGACCGTATAGGCTCAATTTAACCAGTGAGTGATAGCTTTTTAAAAATCTGTAGGCCTGCTTTGATGTCTCATCTTTATCGATTGGCATTTTTCACCTTGGCCAAGTTCTCAATGGCTTTCTTCTTAATTCTGTAAATTTGTACTTTGCTAAAATTTAACTCCTTACAAACCTTAGCCATAGGTAGGTTGTTCACATATAACATTACCAAAACCAAATTTTCAACTACATCATCTAACTGGTTTATCATGTTCAAAACTTCAAATCGTTCATCCATAATAGCTTGCATTTGCTCTACTACCTCATCTTTAAGTTCCAAGGTTTCCAGTATCTTATCCTCGGTTGTATTGCTTTTGCTAGTTTTTACTCTTGTAGTGAATTGATTGGATCCAGATAATAGCCTATTGTCTAAACTCTGGTACTTTAGTTGCAGTCTCTGGATAAGGTCATTCCCTTTCTTTACTCTTTTTAGTTGTTCCTCTATTTCTTTAATGGTCAAGTTGATACTCCTTTGGTATAATAATAGTGTTTCATAATTTCCAAAGAGTCAGCCCTGTGCTGGCTTTTTTTGTTTTCTCTATGTTTGCTCAAGGTTCAAGTGCTTTCCCGTGAGAAAAAATGTACAATGACGGGTGAAGCTCATAGAAGCGCGCGGGGAGGGAGATAGCCCCCGTATCTCCTTATGGTTTGATAAGCAATTAAGGGATGTTTTTATCTCTCTTATTTCCTTGTCATTCTGCAAGCAATTAAGGCAAGTTATTTCTTTGCTTATTTGCTTATCATTTGGTAAGCAACAAATCCAAAATAACAGACTTTTAAACCGCTCTTATTTCCTTGTCATTTGGTAGGGAAATAAGCGGAGTTATTTTAGTTCTTATTTCCCTGTCATTTTGTAAGGAGAAAATCCAAATTAAGGAAGCTAATAAGTCTCCTTATCTCCTTACAGTTTTTCAGGGAGCAAAATCAAAATAAGCGATATTATTTCCTGTCTTATTTCCTTACCGTTTGACAAGGAGAAAAACGAAAATAAGGGGCTTTTAAATTCGTCTTAACTCCCTATCGTTTTGTAAGCAATTAAGAAGGTTTATTGTCGTCCTTATCTGCTTGTCATTCTGCAAGGAGTAGATCCGAAATAAGAGGGTTAAAAACTTCGCTTATCTGCTTGTCGTTTCTCAGGGAGTTAAGGAGGGTTATTATTGCTCTTATCTGCTTGATAAATGATAGGGGGGATATATCCACTTTTCTCGGCGTTCGCTCGGAGTTCAACACACATAACCCTGCCATTTGTCAGTCATATTTACTGCCACTACCTAAGCAAAATCTCACCTTTTCTAACCCTCGGTAAACCTCTCTACCTTGTGGTTATATCACTAGAAAAAAGCCCTATACCTTTGTAAAACCTTAGTATTTTTAAATACACAACCTTGTACTTTTTATATGTAACCTCACCATTATCTCACCCTTTTTTGGAACGCTCTACTTACTTAAATCCTTGATATATCTAGCTTTTTTAACATTTAAACCGTCTAATATGTAGTATTTGTTTGTTTTGTAAATTGCACACTACTACAAATTATCTCATGGATCCCAAACCATTCAGCCAAAATCTATCCCCTTTTTCAATATACTTCAAAAACTTCTTATAGTGCTTATGATACCTGTCACGTTTCATATACCTTGGTCTTTCAGGGAAACCATCAAACATATATCTACCACGTCTAGGACTCCACCCTGGTTCTACCTTTCTGGCTTCTCTAAGCGCAAGCTCCCAGTAGTATTGGCAATCCGTTTTACTACGGTTCAGGGTGCTCTTGTGGATATCTAGACAAGTACCGCAACTAAAATATAAATACCGTTTATAAAGTAACCTGCACCGTCTCCCACAATCAGGGCAAAGAAAGAAATATCGATTACCTCCCTTAGTTCCTGCTATTCTGTCTAATTCAAATGACTCTCCACCAAAATCAATCATTAAATTATCCAAATCAATCTCTAAACGTTGACCGTCCAACTCGGCTATACCCTTAGTTATTCCTCTCAGCTTCATTGGTTTAGTGATTGTTTCTATTGCTAACTGCTTCATTATTTCCCCCCTATATGGAAAAACCCAAAACTATTGACTTGATAGCAAAAAGGGGATTGCTCCCCTGTGTTCTACTTCAAATGCTCTGTATAATCAGCAAGGCCTTTATATTCGCCCTCTACGTCCAACTTTTGGAGTAGGTTAATGCTTTCATTACCCAACATTTCCAACGTACCAAAAGCGGTCATTGAGTCCATAGCGATAGGCTTATCAGAAAGCAAGCGATCAGCATAGTCTAATAGTTCTAGCTCGTAGTCTGTTACCTTTTCCAGCAAACTCTCAAAGTCCTCTGACTCTTTGAGTTGAAGCACGCGCTCCCGTTTGTAACGTTCTTCAAATGCTTCATCGTTCACTGGTTGGTTGTAATAGTCTTTGAAACTGTCACAAATACGCTTGAAGGTCTTGTTTAGTTTCTTATCCTCCACATACTCGGCGACAAGCGTTCCCTTATCCTTGTGAGTTATTGAAATAGATGGTACTTCATAAGTTCCAGTCATATATCCCAGTAGCGCGTGACCTGCGACCATAGCAGTATCTAGGTCTTTAAATTCGTAAGTGAAAGTAAATGTTTTGGCTTTATCCGAAAATGTTTTTAATGTCATGTTGTTTTTCCTCTTTCTGTTTTAAGGGTGTCACTAGTAGTTACACCATTGCAAGGGGGTCGGTACTATCTACCCCATTTTGTTTAAATGTTTTAGTGTTTGTCAGGTACTGCTTTTAGTTCGTTAATCTTTCTTTTATATCCGTCATGTTTCACTTCCTCTTTTTTATTTTAAGGTAAATTATGTAATATTTTTCGTGTTCTGTGACATTCTGTGACCTTTTGTGACAAAGAACGTCACGCCTTAAAACCCTTGTGGCTCTAGGTGTTTCACCACCCCTGTGACCCTGTGACGTTCTTTTGTTTTATCGTTCCTATATATAAATACTGTTTTTTTCTCTATATATAAGAGTTGGAAAGAATGTCACAACGTCACACCTATTCCCCTAAAGCTAGATATATCAAGGCTTCAAGGGGTGTGACCTTCTTTTTTGAGAACGTCACACAACGTCACACTTTTTCAAAGAAAAGCTGTATTATCAAGGGTTTCAGCAAAAAAAAGAACGTCACACTTATTCTTGTTTAGTGATAGAGTGTTGGGGTGTCCGCATTTTTATCTTGTCAACGTCCCATGCCTCTAGTTTTTCAAAGTCTTCTGGAGGAACTCTTTTCTTTCTTAGAGAATACCGATTGGGTGTCAACTGTTGTAAGTGCTTGATAGTTTCTTTACCAGCCCCGTAAACATTAGGCTTGGATATTCCCATATCTTCGGCATAGTGCTTTAGTGATCTCGTAACGATAAAAACAGGTACTACGTCCAGCTCATGCCAACCTTTTTCCATGTATTCATGCTTAACCCATGAAAGTAAGTAGTCATTATCTTCCTGGTATTCTTCTAGGAGTCCTTTAACTGCTTTAGGTTCGATAAAGTGAGTAAATGGCTCTTGATTGATAGCTTTGTAGAGGGCATATTCTAGGACTTCCTTGTTTGCTAAAAACTCATTTTTTATCCAAGGCTTTTTCCTTCTCCCCGTTAAAGTCAGCATTAAAAGGGACGATCATAATTCTACGATACCAGCCTTTTGTCTTGTTTCCACCATTGGGGATATAGTTGCCTGAAAAGATATTGAATAACTTGAAAGTAGCTTCAAAGGCTGGGCGTCCTTTGGGATTGACTAGAACAGTGTCGCCACTAGTGATACTCATTAGATCCGACGGATTTTTTAAGTATTCGTTTGGGGCTTCATCTCCGATATTACAAACTTTACCTACCAGGGTTTCTAAGTTATGCTTTTCAGCAAACTGTGCAGGTTTTAAGGCTGATATATTGCTTTCCCCTATCAGGTTGATAAGGAAGCGCTGAAATGTCCCTTTACCATTGTTACCGTCCCCGTAGAAGATAGCAAACTTATTTCGGGTATGGTTTGGGTTAATAGCTTCAAGAATAATCTGCCAAAATAATGTTACCAGTTCACTGTCATTACAAGCGATTGAGTTTAGCCAATCATCAAAAGTTTTGCCTTCTCTATCTCTTGGAACTTGTGTGGGCGTATGGTAAGCCGTGCTTATCTTACTTGTAATTACATACTTAGGACTAAATGGGAGTAGTTCCTTAGTTTCTAAGTTGATAATGCCGTTCTGTACGGGAATGAGATTGGCACTTTCTAAAGGTTTCGTATTTTTACTAATGTTCTAACCATTAACTTAATCTGTGGCCACTCTCTGGGTTTAATTCTAACGTCAAAGGTCTTACACAAAAGATTGAATAGATCATTACTAGCGGTATAGATACCCTCGTCTAAATCGTAGATATAGAGCAGGCTATAATCAGGTATATTGCTCTTGCTGATAAAAGTAAATGTGACAATCTCGCTCAGTATTTTAGCTACTGTGAATGTTTGGGGCATGGCCACCTTTTCGGTAACGTCCCCTGTGGTCTCATTTACTTTAGTTTCGGTATGTTCTGCCCGCCATTCTTCACCAGCTTTAAAGATACGATTTTCAAGCTCCTTCATCGTTCTAGGAGGTTGTTCTTGCTCTCTGACCTCCAAGATTTCACTTTTTAGGTTTGCTAATTCTTCTAGTTCTATGGTTCTAACCTCTCTTTCTATATTCAGTCCGTGCTATACTGCTAAAAGTGCGGTCTAGCTCTTCAATAGGCAATGGTTCAACTGTCACGCTATTAGCTATCTTTGTCAGCTCGTAGGCGGTCTCTAGGTCGCAATCAACCCACTTATTAAAGAGTAAACCTACAAAGCGTGTCAGTGCCACGTTTCGCCCTCCCTCGTCTCCAAATCCGTTGAAAAGCGTGTCAATGATCCTCATAGTCATTGACCTCTGGCCACTTGCTCTAGGCTTGTAACGCTCCGTAGTTTCTTGCTTCGCTCTTGGTTCAACCTTAGGGACTGGATAATCTAGGCCATGCTCTACGATTTTTTGATAGTCTGCTGGGTTGCCTGTTGTTACTGGTAGCCCTTGGAGTTGTGACCATGTTAAACTGGCCATGTCAAAGGGTAGCCCAATCTTGTCCGCTATCTCCTTAACTACCTGCTTATAGGTTGCCTCATTCATCACATCATCAGGCTTCACTACAAGGCGAAAACGGGGCTTTTCTAAGCTATGTTTGATAGTCGGGTATAAGATATAGGAGTAGCCAAATAAAGCGCTAGAAACGGCCTTTATAAAGCCCTCAGACGTCCCCTGTATATCGTCATAATCAAGGAAATCAAATCCCGATAGATTAGACTGGAGTTGTTTCGCTTGTAACTGCCATGCTTTTCTGGCGTCACTTTCCCACTGATACAGTAAGGCGCTTGTGTACGTTTAAATTCTTCAATGTTTGCCCCTTCAGGGACTACCAAAGGCTTAAAGCGTTCAATGTACTGGAACGGCTCAATTTTATCAAATGGATAGACAAGATTACTCTGAAAGCCTTTAGCCTCGTAAATTGCCATGCTCCACCCCCAGAAACTTCATCAAGTCAGAAATTCTATAATAGATTTTCCTAGTATCTTCTAGTGGGGGCTGGTATCGCTTTAGCCCTGCTTTTTCCCATTTTTGGAGTGTCATATATTTTATATCTAACTCGTCCATAACTTCCTGGGCTGAGATTAAACCTGTCAGTCGTGGTTTGACTGTATCACGCGCTTCCAGGTATCTTTCCACTACCTCCAGAATGCCATGCGCTAGGTCTTGCTCGCTTTCTCGACTTAGGCTAAACATATCCGCCCACCTCCTTCAAGGTTTCTTTGTAACTCTCTAAATCAGCATTTAAAAGAACAGTTAGGCGTTTCTGTTCTTCCTGTACTTGGTTATAGAATGCCTTTGCTCCGTCCAGTAGCTCCTCTTTGTTAGCTGGGATAAAATATCCTCTAAATGTCCCATGGCGAACCCCAACAATAGGAACGCTATGGCGCGTGATTAGACGGCTGATAATATCTTGCACGGTTCTTTCTGCCAGCTTAGTGATCAGGCTGATTTCTGCCCCTGTTATGGAGTTCTCAGCCCCTACCTTGATTAGTCTTAATACTCGTTTGTCATTCTCTGATAGACTCATTCAGTGCCTCCGTAAACTCTTACCCCTGCAAGCTGGATATATCGCCCATAATCAGGGTTTAAATCCTCGCTAGGTGTTTCTATCGTCTGTTGGTTTTCTCGCTCAAATTGGGCGCTTTTTTTGCGGTCTCGGTGGTTTAGATAGACCAGTAAGCCAATCAGTACCACCATAAAGACAACCGCTTGTGTATTGCTTAAATCTAGTTCATTCATCTTATGCCCTCGCTTTGTAATTCTTGATATAAGCTACTTGATTAGTTCGCTCCATCTTCAGGAAATCTTCTACCTCTTCGGTTGTTATCTTTCTATCTACAAAATCAGCAATAAACTGGAAGAGGTTAGGGTTTCTATCCTTGATTTCAGCCATTTGTTTATCAAATTCTGCTTGTGTCATGTTGTCTATGTCTAGTGTCATTGCATTGCCTCCTCAAACTTCTCTATAAGACAACTTTTATTTACTCTCTGAGTTCCATTTAGAGTTAAAAAGAATATCTTTTAAGGTTATAGTAGCCCCTAAATACTCCTTTTCAGCATGCTCTATATACGCCTGTTGCTCTGCTTCGCTGTCAAAAAAGTGCTTAGCTTGGCGTTTAAAGAAGGCTTGTCGCATAGCGTCCATTTCAAAAATACCAGGGTGGAAAAACATTCCCGTAGTGCTTTTAGAAACTGCCTCGATTTTATGGCTGTCATTCAATTCAGGAAGTTCAATCCAAAGTAAGCGGTGTAAATTTTCTTTGATAGCTTTTAATTGTCCTGATAAGAGTCCTATTCTAAAAAATCATTGTTTTCTTCTGCTTGGTGTAATTCCATACTAATTCTATCCAAGCTTTTAGCGATAATATCGTATGTTGTTTCTGTCATGTTTTTTACCTCTGTTTCTATGTTGTGTAATTGCCCTGATGGCCTTTTAATTGTCATTTCCTATACAGTATTAGCACCACTCCAAACGCTGGGCGATTGCCCCAAGTTGGCGAACGCATGGAGTGATGACCAGTTTAAAGAGTTGGCGCTCTCCGTATGGTCAAATTGCCCTAAATATGCTATAATTTAGGTATAAATCTTTACTAAAACCTCTTTGATAATAGCTTGCCTGCTTTGTTAAATTCGTTTAGTGTTAGTGTGAAAGGCTTTGCTGATTGGTCTCGGTAAGCCTTTTTTGTTGCAATCACGCGCTTCTTTGGCGTGTTTTTTTATTTCTGAATGCCATAGCTTTGATTTCCTGATAACTCATATTCAAGCCAATCATGGCTATTACCATATCCTCAAATGCCTGATATTGCTCCAGCTCGTCACTGGTCAAGCTATCAATGCCATTGTAGCCCCCACGTTCTTCCCTTAACTGCTTAGCGTTCCTATCGGTTACTGCTTTTAGTAGCAGGTTGTTCATGGTGCTATGCGCGTGCTTTGGTGCATTAGTCCATGTCTCAATACTGTCATGCAGTGTTTTTCTTTTTGGCTTTTCTAGCGCCCTTTGCATACGAAACTTAGAAAGTTCCTCACGCATTTCAAAGAAGGCTTTGACCAGGTTCATCTTAAAACGCCTTACAGGTTCGGTATTCTTTAGATAAGTAATCAGCAAGGTCGCTTGTTGCTCATTCAAGCGATAGATTTTCATTGGTCTCCCTCGCCCGTCTAATTTACGCATTTCAAATGCGATAATTCCGTAGCTTTCAAAATCAGCTTTATGCTTCCTTAAAAGTTCTTGTATTGTGTGATGAGTGACTCCAGCACATTCAGCGATGATCTCACTCGTAGTATACGGCTCTTTTTTTACCGTCCATATAGACTAATTCCATTGGTTTGCTTCTTTCTTAGATTTCCTTTTGATTTAGTTCTATTTTTTTCGTACTATTTCCTAAAAAAATATCGTCCAGTTTTACCTGATACAATTCCGATAACTCTTTAAGTAGCTCAAAAGGGATTAGCGTACTATCTTTTTCGTACTTTGAGATAGTCTGAAAATTTTTGTTGACCTTCTTAGCCACTTGGCGCAAAGTAAAACCTGCATTTACTCGACACGCTCTTAGCGTCCATTGTGCCATATTCTTATAGCTCCTTTCAAGATTGATAAAATCATAGTACTATTTTTTTAGTACTTTGTCAACACTGTTGTTGAAAAATTTTATTTTTTTCGTACTTTGTCTTTTTTGTGTTATAATCAGGTTGTAGAATTAAAGTAAGGGAGTTTTTAACAATGGCAAAAAATAGCCCTCAGGATTTAAAGAATAGAGAATATTTCTCTAATAATCTTAACCGTGTTATGAAAGAAAAAAAGGTATCAGACAGATAGACCTGCATAATGCTTTAGAAATTCCTAAAAAGTACAATAACTGGTTATGTAAAAGGTAGATCAATGCCAACATCTGGCAATCTTCAAAAACTTGCTGATTATTTGGGAGTGAAAAAAATCTGATCTTGACCCTCGCTTTTTCTGACAAAGATGTTTACAAAGAATTTTTTTATATGTTAGATAAACAATTAGACGAAGAAAAAAATACCTCGTAAAAAAATGTTTCAAAAAGATAAAAATTTTTTTCAGAAAGTAAAAAGAGAGAAAAAGGGACAAGGAAATAATTGAACTAGCAAAAAGTAAAAAAATTTCCCAATCAGTCCTGAAGAGTTTCTCACTACTATCACTGAATCATTAAATGAATACAATCCCAAAGACAACTATGAAGTTTTTAAATGCCCTTGCGCTAAAGACAAGTAATATCCTATTCTGGCTAGATATTGTATTTCAAAAAAACAAGTAGTGAATTCTACATAGTTTTTTTGAAGATAAGGAATTCAACCAAGAATATTACAACAAATTATAAAAAAAGTTTGAAAAATCTATTTGAAGAAATTAAGTCTTTAGCTCTTCAAGAAGCTAAGAAAGATAAAGAAAATCTAGATGATTTTTGCGTTACTTTTGGGGTATAGACTAACCCACGCGCCACAATGTTCAACAATCCTGGAGCGCGTGTTTTTCTCAGGGTTCACTCTTGATTCGTTATTAGATTAAATATGTAAGCATTAGTTAGCCCTTATCCAATAAAAACCAACATTTAATAAAAAGATATAACTCATTGACTTTTTTTAATTTTTTTATCTTTCAAACAAAACGAAGTAAAGAAAAAAATCAATTATTTTTGAACAAAACTGTTGACTAACATTTAAAATTATCATACAATGAAGGTACTTAAGGAATTAGCGCCCGATTATTCTCAGTGAAACGGGAACGCGAAAATAGCACCTTCTATATGGAGGTGCTTTTTTTGCAAAAACCATTTAAAAACTATTCCAGAACAAATAGAATTGCTTCATAAACGTGGCCTAATAATTACAGATTATAAAAAGAGCAAAAAAATATCTATTAACTAACAATTACTACAGTATTATCAATGGGTACAGTAAATATTTTGAACAGTCACCAAATAAATATAGACCTGGAACAAACTTTTTCAGAAATCACTTACAGTTATTTTTTTATGACAAAGAGATAAAAATATTCTTTTTTAAAAAGCAATATTGGAAGCAGAAAAAAACATATAAAATCAGCAATTGCATATGTATTTTTCTGAAAGATTTGCTTCTACACCTTATTTTTTTACTTAGATATAAATAACTATAATAAGTCGAATAGTGATAATGTTCGAAAGATTAAATTTGTGATCCGTCAAATGGTTAAAATAATAGATAAACATAAGTCAAGTAGACAAGCGAATAGTATTCAACATTATTTTTAGTAAACATCTTGAAATACCATTTTGGGTAATAATTGATTATCTGACTTTCGGAGATATGTTAGCAATTTTACAAACTCTCCCAATTTCTTTACAAGATAAAATTTCAAAAAAAGTTTTTATAGTTTTATTTGTGAGCATATTAAAATTAATATAAATTTCACACCAGCTATACTTGTTAGTTTTGTAGAGAATATTGGAGAAGTTAGAAATGTATGCGCTCATGATAATAGACTTTTTTTAGCTTTAAGTGTAAGAAAAGTGTTAAATACTATTCAGATTTACATTCTAACTATGGTATTAGTAATTCTTGTGCAAAAAGTAGCCCTTACCATGTTTTTTTATAGTCTTACAATGCTTTTTTAAGTTCAATTGAGTATGCTAAGTTACATAATACATTACTATCAAGATTTAAAACATTTGAAAAACATCTACTTACAGTCTCAATTGATAAGTTTTTAACTGAATTAGATTTCCTGCAAACTGGCATAGAACAATGCCCAAGTTACCACAATAGTTAGTAAAACTATACAATTTAATGAAATTATGGAACTTAACTATTAATTTTATGAACAGGAATTTAAAACTTTAGATAATACTAGCCATATTCGCCTTGTTTCCAACTCTGGTATTATTTACCGACTGACTCTTTAAAATCGAAAATAAGGGGGTTCTCGTAGCTCCTAACATGATATAAAAACCTTTTTGATAATGGCTT
>BNJS01002451.1_pt1 | contig 11372 bp, 13 predicted proteins | sample 8540461 | NCBI WGS metagenome assembly BNJS01 (sample SAMD00202454, study PRJDB9452) | human saliva metagenome | isolation source: human saliva | place: Japan
AATAATCTGATTATAATCCACATTTCTGTAACATTACAAGTCATAAAATCATGTATTTCTTAATAAATCTCTGAAGTTATCAGTAGTAAACGATGTTCACTCTCTATTCTTTTTCTATCATTTTAGTATTATTATCATCCCAATACATAATGTTTTTGTCGAAATCGCGGCAAAAGATAATAAATTATAAGAAAGAAAGATATGATAGAGAGAAACATTAATCAGCCACAAAAAACACATTAACCCAAGCAGCAAATTATCATTATTTAACTTAATTTGGTCACATTTGTTATCCTCCTATTTCCCAAGAACTCAGTATCTTTGCATTAGAAATAATAAAAATCAGTAACAAAGTTATGGCAAATAAGATGAAAGACTTTCTCCCAGCAATTGAGATGGAGAAAATGCAGGCAATGCTTGAGCTTGAAGAAAAGTATGAAACAGGACAGCTCTCATTAGAAGAAGCACGCGAAGTGATGAAAAATAAGATCGGAAAGATTCGTCCTTATCACCTTGCCTTCATCGAACAGAATATGAAATCGCGTGAGGACGACGAGTGTATTCGTGCAGACATGCGCAAGATTATTGAACTCGTGGAAGGTTTTATGGATTATAGCCGTCCTAATGTTCCTGCCGACCATCCGCTGACACATTATTATAAAGAGAATGACGAGATGCGCCGACTGCTCCTTGCTGTGGAGGATCTTGTACAATATCCTGTCATTAAGAACCAGTGGTTGAGAACTCTACGACCAGATTCGTCAGTATCCTATCCACTATCACCGCAAAGCAGAATCAGCTCTATCCACTTTTTGGAAAAGAAGGGATTTGACCGTCCTACAACAACGATGTGGAGCTTTTGACGACATCGTTCGTGATGAAAATCAAGATTCACTCCGACTATTAGAGGCTGGCGAAGAGGAAGCTTTCATCGCTAAACAAAATGAGCTTATCGCCCATGCACGCGACTTGATGGAAAAAGAGGAGACTATTCTCTACCCTACTTCATACGCTCTTATCTCGGCAGAGGAGTTTGAGGACATGAAGTCGGGCGACCAGAAGATTGGTTTTGCCTTCTTCAAAGTAGACACACCATCAACACCTAACACCCAACAGTCAGTACCTCAACAAGGCTTTGCAGAAGACTTGCAGGCATTGCTCAGCAAGTATGGCTACTCTGCAGGACCACAGCAGGAGTTGGACGTGGCAACAGGTAAGCTGACCTTAGAGCAGATAAACCTTATCTATAAGCATCTGCCAGTAGACATCTCATTTGTGGACGAGAACGAGTTGGTGAAATTCTATTCAGATACCGACCATCGTGTCTTCCCAAGATCAAAGAATGTCATCGGACGACAAGTGTCTAACTGTCACCCACGTAAGAGTGTACACATCGTTGAAATCGTAGAAATTCCGTAGTGGCGAACAAGATAAAAAGCCGAATTCTGGATTAACAAACCAGAAGTATTTATCTACATCGTTTACTTTGCTGTGCGCGATGCAGAGGTCGCTTCCGTGGTGTACTCGAGATGATGCAAGATTGTACACATATCCGTGAGCTGACTGGTTCACAGACCTTACTGACATGGGCTGGAAAAGAGGAGGAAAGTGCTGCGAATGCTACTTCTTCTGACAATGAGGACGACGATTCATCTGCTGCTCCATCAGACACTCCGATTGAGATAACACCAGACACCCGTCTGAAAGACCTCTTTGCAGCTTATCCAAATCTGAAGAAAGAACTTGCTTCTCGCTATCCATCTTTCAAAATGCTAAATACCCCATTGGGTAAGTTAATTCTCAAAAAAGCTACTGTCCGTACCGCTTCTGAGCGTTCAGGATTGGGCGAAGAGAAGTTTATCAATTTAATTAAGGAGTGCATTAAAGACGCTTAAAGCAGTCTTATCACTCTTTCTGGGAGAGACAGTGTAACTGATTATTTCTCAATAGTTTCTCTTGAGGATGCACGTTTCGTGCATCCTTTTTTTATTTCCAACGTTTTTATCTTAACTCATTAGCTTTGATAAGCTACGTGTTAACGCCTAACACCAATGGTGCGAAGCGTCCGCACCATTAGTGCGCAGCATCAACACCAATCGTGCGAAGCATTAACACCATTTTAATAGACCTAATTATAACGAGCTTTCTATTGATAGATTAATATCCGATTGGTGACTTTGAGGAATAAAAAAACTTATACATTGTGTTTTATGCTTATCCTTATAATCCGTTATCATTACCTCACAAGATAAACTATCTTTTGCACTTCATACTTGCAGGGTTCAAAGAAAATACGTAATTTTGCCTACAAGAATTACGTATTATGACAAGAAAAATACTTTGCATATTAAGCTTGGGCTTGATACTTTTTGGTGTCACAGCCTGCAAGCATGAAAAGAAATCAAACGATATTATCACTAAAATAGCACCAAAGCCAAAGGTGCCAAGCGGTCCACAGTCAATGACTGATTTCAAGTATGAGAAGAAGATTGAGTGGATGGGTGGCACTTACACAATTCGTATCCATCGTTATGCGGACAAGTCATTAACTATCGTTAGCGACGAAGACGGACGTAAATACTATGATAACAAGTTCCAAGTACAGATTTTACGTCAAGATGGTTCTTCATTCTATGATCGTACACTTACGAAAGATGATTTCAGAGAGTTTACTGATAATCAATATGGTAAGAATGGTGCACTTTTTAGGATTTATGTTCGACCGCGCAGAAGGTAACACACTCTACTTTGGTGCAAGCGTTGGTTCGCCTGACCCAAAGAGCGATGAATATATTCCATTAGATGTAACCATTGACAACATGAGCCGTATGCGCATCAACAAGGCTACACAACTTGATACACCAACTGACCAACCAGAACAGCCAAAGAGCGAGTTGGAGATGGCGGAGGAAGATGGAATGTAAAAAAACCTCCAGCCTCCCCGAGCCTCCCCGACCCCTCCGAAAGGAGGGAGCCCAAATAGATTAAAGTGGGATATGGTGAACTTGATAAATAGTTAAGGACAAAGCTCAAAGGTTTAACCCAAATCATAAAGTTCAAAGTTCAAACCTCAAAGGTCAAAGGGAAATTGTTCAAAGTTCAAACCTCAAAGTTCAAAGAAATAGTTCAAAAGGCTTACCCTCACGCACAAAGTCAAGAGCTTTCCTTAACGTCATCCTCACTGACAGACTGGTTGATACGGACATCACCAATACCCCCTAAAAGCGTGACATTGATTTCATTACCACGATTCTTTTTATCATGATGCATGAACTCAATGAACTTTGGATAGTCATTACACGTAATAGGTAATGTGCCATAATACTCACGAATGAAGTTGACTGTCTGGCGCATACGTTCTGTTGGGAAACCAGTCTTCACAACGGACAGATAAAAGTTCAGCTATCAAACCGAAAGCTACTGCATAACCATGAAGGATTGGACTCTTTTCTAATGACCATGACTCAAACGCATGACCAAAAGGTATGTCCGAGATTTAATGCCTTTCTAATACCCTTTTTCATGTGGGTCATCCTGAACAATACACTCCTTTACACGCACACTCTTACCAAGCATTTCGCTCAATTGCTGTAAGTCTGGCTGAGCAAGATTGAAGTTTATCAACTCTGCCCACATGGCGTCATCAGCTATCAATCCATGTTTCAACATCTCAGCATAACCGCTACGGATGTTTTCCGTATCGAGTGTTTTAAGCCATTCGGTATTAAGAAGAACGACATCAGCCTCACTAAACACGCCAATCTCATTCTTCAATCCTCCGAAGTTCACACCCGTCTTACCGCCCACGCTGGCATCTACCATCGCAAGCAACGTGGTTGGAATATTAATAAAGTTAATTCCACGCTTGAAGGTTGAAGCAGCAAAACCACCAAGGTCGGTCACCATACCACCTCCAAGGTTTATCAATAGTGAGTGACGTGTGGCTCCTCCCAGCTGCAATGCTTCCCATACAGAAGCCAATGTGTCAAGCGTCTTACTGCTATCAGTCGTACCAATCGTAATTACTTGTGCCTGCTTCAGACAGAAGTCGTCCTTGATAAGTTCCCAACACATCTCACGTGTCGTCTCATCAACGAGTACGAAGATCTTATCCTTCTCACATTCTGAGATGGCTGTTGCCAATTCACTCTTGAACTGTTTTGATATAATAATATTCTGTCTCATAAGCTTTCTCCTTTAATATTCAATACAAAAATACACCTTTTCTTTTTACACAAACATAGATATACATAGTTATTTCACACTCTTTAATACTCAAATCAATGTTTTTGCGCACAACACTTACTCCGTGTGCAGTGTTTGCAAGTCGTTTACTATCAAAAGACTTCAGTACTACAAAAGAACCAATAGTATTCTACCTCAAACCCCAAACACCTTTTATATATGAGCATCTTGAAATCTTTTTTCAATAAAATATTAACCTGCATTAAACCTTATCATATTCTTGTCGTCAGATATATCGTTCAACGACAAGATTTAGAAATTAACAATAAACTTATGGTAAAAAGACTGTTGACATTTGTTCTTCTGCTGACTGGCTCTATATCGATGCTGGCACAGAACCGAACAATTACGGGATCACTCTATGATGGAGAGTTAAAAGAGAAAGTACCATTTGCTGTTGTTCAGCTGTTGAAGCAGGATAGTAGCTATGTTGTCGGTGCCACATCAGACGAAGCAGGAAGCTTTAAGATTACGGCTCCTACCAACGGACGATTCATTTTGAAAGCGTCTTATGTAGGTTACAAGACTATTTTTCAGAACATTACCATTGCCAATGAGCAGGATGTGGCAGTGGGTCAGTTAGACTTCCAAGTAGACTCACGCACATTGAAAGAGGTGAAAGTTGTGGCAAGTGCACCGAAAGTTGTCGTAAAAGCCGACACCTTCCAGTACAATGCTTCGGCTTATCGTGTACCAGAAGGTTCGACGATTGAGGCTCTTGTAAAGAGATTGCCTGGTGCAGAAGTATCAAGTGATGGAACCATTAAGATTAATGGTAAGGAGGTAAAGAAGATTCTTGTTGATGGAAAGGAGTTCATGGTGGGCGATACCAAGACCGCTATGAAGAATCTCCCAACCTCTATCGTACAAACCATTAAGGCTTACGACCAAAAGAGTGACTTGACTCGTGTGACCGGTATCGATGATGGTAACGAGTCTACTGTTCTCGACTTTGGTATCAAAGAGGGGAATGAACAAGGGTTTATTCTCTAATATTGACCTCGGTATCGGTACGCATAACCGCTATTCAGAGAAGGCGATGGGTGCCTATTTCAATAATAAGTTCCGTATGATGGGCTTTGCATCAGCCAATAATGTCAACGACATGGGCTTCGGTGGTGGTCCACGTGGCGGTTTCGGTGGCGTACGTCAGGGATTGAACGCAACCAAGATGGTGGGTCTGAACATGAACTATGACAACGGAAACACCTTGCAGTGGGATGGTAGTGTGCGTTGGAACCACTCTAATGGCGACCTGAACACACGTGTATCAAGTGAAAACTTCGTAGCACAACAGGGTTCATTTGGCAACCGTCTCGCACAAGAATACACCAGAACAAACTCTTGGGATGGTCGTTTCCGCTTAGAGTGGCGTCCTGACTCTGTATGGAATATTATGTTCCGTCCTAACTTCAGACTCACTAAGAACGACGGACAGGTGGTTAGTTCTTCTGCTGCCTATAACGCTGACCCATACGAAACGGTGGATGATCCATTGTCAACAGCCTCTATCGCACAGCTGAAAGCATTGGGAACGATGGTGAATACACAGCGTAACATGACGATAAGCTATGGTAATTCAACCTCATTGGGTGCTATGCTGCAAGTAAATCGCAAGCTTTCAAGCAACGGACGAAACGTTACTTTACGCGTAGATGGTAATTATAGCGATTCGGACTCAAAGACATTCTCAACACAAGATATTCAGTATTTCCAGTTGCAAGATGCACTCGAAACGACTCTACTTATCGTGCATATCATTTACAACCTTATGCCAACAAGAGTTGGGACTATGCTTTGCAGGCAACTTATAGCGAGCCAATAGCCCGCAAAACTTATCTGCAGTTCAGCTATCAGTTTAAGTATGGCTTCTCAAAGAGCGACCGTGACACCTACGATCTCTCTGCTATGCCATCAGGTGCGTTCGGTAGTCTGCAACCAGCTTATCGTTCATGGGACAATTATCTCGGACTGCTGACCAATCCTTTGGCAAGCTATCTCGATGATAACTTGAGTCGTTACTCTGAGTATCGCACCTATACACGACATGCAGGTGATGATGCGAATGATTCGTGATAAGTGGAAGATGAACGTGGGTGTGATGTTCCAGCCACAGCACTCTACTTATATGCAGGATTACCTCGGTGTACACGTTGACACAGCACGCACAGTATTCAACTGGAGTCCTACTTTCGACTTCCGTTATAAGTTCAGCGAGCAGAGCAATCTGCGTATCAATTATAAGGGTACTATCACTCAGCCTACGATGAGTCAGCTGTTGAGTATCGTCGACAACACTGACCCACAGAACATCTCTGTTGGTAACCCTGGTTTGAAGCCAGCCTTCACCAATAACTTCCGCTTGTTCTATAACACTTACAAGCAGAATCATTCACAGGCGCTGATGACCTTTGCCAACTTCTCAACGACACGAAATGCGATTGGCAACAGTGTGACCTACGATGCGATTACAGGTGCACGTACGATACGGCCAGTGAACGTAAATGGTAACTGGGATGCTGATGCAGGATTGATGTATAACACAAGTATCGACTCTGCTGGCGTATGGAATCTCCACACCTTTACGCGTACTAACTTCAACCGCTATGTCAGCTATCTGCAGCTTAATAGAACAAGCAACTTAGAGAAGAATATAACGAAGTCATTGACCTTAGGTGAACGACTTGCTGCCAGTTATCGTACCTCTTGGTTAGAATTAGAGTTAGACGGTTCAGTAGATTATACGAACACGAAGAATAATCTTCAGAGTATGAGCAATCTACGTACATGGCAGTTTGCATACGGTGGTACGTTGAGTCTTAACCTCCCTTGGAACATGAGTATCTCGACCGACCTTCACCAGAACAGTCGTCGTGGATATAGCGATGCTTCATTGAACACCAACGAGCTGCTTTGGAATGCGCAAATCTCACAGAGTATGTTGAAGGGTAATGCACTGACATTCAGTTTGCAGTTCTATGACATCTTACATCAGCAGAGCAACCTCTCACGTGTCATCAACTCTATGAGTCGTACAGATACTGAATACAATAGTATTAACAGCTATATCATGCTGCGTGCTACCTACCGTCTGAACCTCTTTGGTGGTAAGAACGCTATGCCTAAACCAAAGGATGGTCCAGACTTCGACCGCAATGGTCCTGGCATGGGTCCACGTGAAGGTGGAAAGAAAGGCTTTGGCGGTGGACGTCCTTCAGGTCCTCCACCAATGGGCGGTGGATTCTAATAAAGCCTCACCCCCAACCCCTCTCCGAATGGAGAGGGGAGTGATTACCGTGATACCCCTATAGAAGATGCTAAAAGGTATAATATTAATCTATATACCAATCCATCTTGTAGGGTATATCGGTGACTACTCCCCTCTCCATTCGGAGAGGAGCTGGGGGTGAGGCTGCAACTCTTGCACAGTTCTCTAAAAATGCTTACCTTTGTCTGCAAATCTAAATCATACAAGGGGTTAAGCCCAAATAAACAAATATATTGAAAGGACAAAGACAAACAATGAAGCATATCAATAACTTTATCGTAGCTGTGGGCTTGACGCTCGCACTCTCTGCTATCACTAACAACGCTCACGCACAGGGAAGTAATATGCAGGAGAAGGTGAAAAACTACTTCCTTCAAACACTCAAAACGAAGCAGAATGAGGAGCAGCAGAGCAAGGATACCTTTCAACGTAATAAGACTTATACTACAAATATACAGCAACTGATAAAGAACAAAGATATCGCTCAAAACCAAAAGATGGTGTGGGCTGCATGGTGTGAGGCGAATCGCGAGTTGAATGAACAGAAACTTGCAAAGCCTGAAGACTTGCAGAAGGGCGTAAAAGCATCGTGGAACTTACCAGAAGCATTAGAAAAGAATGCCGTCATGCCTTACTACTATGGTGTAAAGGGAAGCACAGCAGGAAAGCTTCCGTTGTTCCTTTATCTGCATGGTTCTGGTCCAAAGGAACATGAATGGTCGACCGGACTTATCTTAGGAAACAGATTCCAAGATGGTCCTTCACTCTATTTCATTCCACAGATCCCTAACGAAGGCGACTACTATCGCTGGTGGCAAGTAGCAAAGCAGTTTGCTTGGGAGAAACTAATCCGACAAGCACTTGTCGAGGGTAATGTTGATGCCAACCGCCTCTATGTTTTGGCATATCTGAAGGTGGCTATGGTAGTCAGCGTCTTGCCTCTTTCTATGCCGACTATTGGGCTGCAGCTGGTCCAATGGCTGGTGGCGAACCATTGAAGAATGCACCTGTAGAAAACTGTGCTAACATTGGTTTCTCATTTCTCACAGGAGCAGATGACACTGGTTTCTACCGTAATATTCTAACTCATTATACGCAGATTGCATTTGATTCTGCTCAGTTGGCACGTCCGCTTAATGCCGACAAGCGTCCGCTCTTTGTTCATCGTATCAACCTCCTGCCTGGTATGCAGCATCATATTAAATACGACCTCACTACCCCATGGCTAAAGAATTTCGTTCGTAATCCCTATCCAAAGACAGTTCTCTGGGAAGACTATGAGATGGATGGTCGTCATCGTTCAGGGGTTCTACAACCCTAAGTGTTAGCCTCTCCTACGAAGAATCGTACTTACTATGATATGAATATCCATAATAATGTGGTGACGATTAATATCAAAGAGGTAGAATATACCGCTGTTGAGAGAGACAAGCATTGGGGTATTGAAATGAGATTTAACCGCAGCTACACGAATGCAAAGGGCGGTAGACTTCGCATTTATTTGAACAATGAACTCATAGACATGAAGAAGCCTGTGACAGTTATCGTCAACGGAAAAGAGCTCTATCGAAAGAACGTGAAAGCAAACCTCCAAGACATGATTAATAGCTGCACCGAATATTTCGACCCTTGTAGAGTTTGCAAACTTCCATTGAGGTTAACTATTAACCCAATGGCAGCAGTGGGCACACTCGCCTAACTGATATTTTGTAATAAAAATTCACACCCTCAAAAATAATTCATGCTTAACAGCATTCGAATTAACGCTTAATTGGCTTCTTAAAGATGCTCTTTTGACCTCTTAAAGACGCCCTTTAAGGACCCAATTAAGCACCTTTTCCCAAACAACTTCGTAACCCTCTGGTTATAGGAAACTTACAAAGCCTCCAAAATCCACGTTTTTCGTCGTTTTTAACTTTTCAAGGCTGTTGTTTTGTAAACTTTATTTCACAAAGCTTTCCATCTAATTACAAGAGTGAGCAAAAACATTAATTCAATTTTATTGATTCTTCTTAATATCTTCTTGCTTTTCAGATATATTCAGTATATTTGTAAATTAGAGCATTGAAATCCTCCATAGGAATAAGAAGATAAAGAACTCTTCTTTCAGTACTTGTTCTAAAACCATTTACAAGCTCTGGGAACTTGTATTACTACAAAAACAAGTTCTAATACTTGTTTCAACATTTTAAATTAATACTTACAATAATATATACGCAACGATATCTGCAGATGTAGTTTCTTCTCTTCATTATCACAAGAATCTATGCTAAAACTTAACGATCATATCAAAAAAATGTTTTAGTTATCCCATGAAGATAGATACTCAAAGTTTTGGGGGCGTATAGTAAGAGGTGACACCATAGAATGTGTGCTACCATCACCTGAAAATGCTCTTGAAGTTGCACTTATACTAAAAACGTGGGTTAAATCATTTACACCTGAAGACAAAGCAAAAGATAGTTTTAATAAATATGGTCTTAGGATTGCAATAGGCTTAGGCGATATGAAAACTGTAAACCGAGAACGTGACATGATGGATGGTGATGCTATATATAAATCAGGAAGAGCTTTAGATAGCCTTGTAGGTAGATTGAAGTATTCATTTACTATTTCTATGGCTAATAAAGAACAAGAGGAGATACTTAAAATCATGTTCTCACTGATTAACGACTTGAGTTAATACTACTACAGCTCGTAGATGTAGAACGCTTTGTGAGAAAATACTCTATAAAGATACAAGCCTAATTGCTAAAAATATGGGCATTACAGAGTCTGGAGTTAACCAAAACCTTAATGCCCTTTGTTGGACTTCTATAGAGCAAGCTATTGAATATTATAAAAACTATCTTGATTATTATTCTAAAAAAGAAAACTAAAATACTATGAATATAATGATACTAAACTTAATGATGGCACATTTTATCGGAGATTTCTATTGCCAATACAAAAGAATGTGTGATAAAAAGATTATTGAAAGTACATGTATTTGGAACCCAACGATATTTTTTCATTCTCTAATTATTGGCATATTATCAATGATGTTTTTATATGATCTAAATGCTTGGAAGATTGTACTATCTATATTTATTTCACATTACATTATTGACTTGGGCAAATCGTTCATATCAAGAAAATACAACTTTACTACCATCAGAAAAAATGAAGGTAAAGTCATTGTAGCGGAAGGTGCTAACTTTAGATATAGCTTATGGTTGTTTATTATTGATCAGATACTCCACATAGCCACAATATACATCTTTGTAAACTGGTTTGACGATTTTGGTTGGCAACAAGCCGAATGGCTTTCTAACTTTACGTCTGATAACCAGACATTAGTTAAAGCTCTATTGGCTTGTATTATTGCCGGAAAGCCTGCCAACATTTTAGTGCAATTAATCCTAAGAGAACGCGAGGTAAATGTTAATCAAAAAAAATGTAGTTGTAATTTCCGTTCAGGAGCACTCATTGGCTTTGTGGAAAGGTGCTTAATATTAATATTTGTCATTCTAAGCAAATATGAAGCTATAGGTTTCTTACTTGGTGCTAAATCAATATTAAGATTTAGTCAAACATAAGGTAAGACAGAAGATGAAAAGTCTGAATATGTACTGGCAGGTACACTCGTCTCATTAGCAATTGCTTTAGGACTTGGGTTAATGGTTTTATATTTTCCACTCTAAGTCATAATAGAATCCTGATAAACCTAACCTTACTCTATTTTGCCTTTTAAACCTTATGACTTTATGCTATTCAAAGGTAAAAAGAAAAAGCTACTATGTTACTTTCTTTCTTTATTCTTTTGCATTCTATCTATCATCATTTCGTCTATCCTAATCAGAAAACAAAAGCCACAAAG
>BNJS01002914.1_pt1 | contig 11367 bp, 21 predicted proteins | sample 8540461 | NCBI WGS metagenome assembly BNJS01 (sample SAMD00202454, study PRJDB9452) | human saliva metagenome | isolation source: human saliva | place: Japan
CGTGTCTGGCCTGGGCGGTAGGCTCTACATCGTGGCTCTTTATCGTAAGTATCGTCCAGCCTCTTTCGCGGAGGTGATCGGCCAGGATCATGTGACCAGGCCGTTGTCCGTCGCTCTTGATAGCGGACGTATCAATCATGCTTACTTATTTACCGGCCCGCGGGGGTGCGGTAAAACATCGTCGGCTCGTATTTTGGCGCGGTCCCTCAACTGCGTGCAAGGGCCAACGTCCACCCCCTGTGGGGTGTGTAACTCGTGTGTGTCGCTGGCACCCGGGGGGCCGGGCAACCTGGACGTGGTGGAGTTGGATGCCGCCAGCCACAACGGCGTGGACGATATGCGTGACCTGCGCGATCGCGCCACATACGCCCCGGCGGAATCCCGCTACCGCATCTTCATTATCGACGAAGCCCACATGATCACCACCCAGGGCTTCAACGCCCTGCTGAAGATTGTGGAGGAACCCCCAGAGCACCTGATCTTCATTTTCGCCACCACCGAGCCGGAAAAAGTCATTGGCACCATCCGCTCCCGCACGCACAACTACCCGTTCCGGCTGCTCGCCCCGCCGGACATGCGCATGCTGCTGGAACGCACCTGCCAGGCGGAAAGCGTGCAGGTAGAGGACTCCGTCTACCCGCTGATCATTCGCGCTGGGGGTGGCTCGCCCCGTGATTCACTCTCCGTCCTGGATCAACTGCTCGCGGGCACTGGTCCGGAGGGTCTGACGTACGATCTCGCCTCCCGGCTGTTAGGCATCACCAGTTCCACGCTTATCGACGCCGCCGTGGACGCCCTGGCCACCAGAGACAGCGCAGGTATGTTCCTCGCGGTAGATCACGCCATCGCCGCAGGTTTGGAACCCAGGCGTTTTACTGCTGACTTACTAGACCACTTCCGTGACCTCATGGTGTTGCAGGCTGTGCCCGATGCGGTGGACAACGGCCTGGTGGACGCCCCGCAAGACCGCATTGAGACGCTACAGCGGCAGGCCGCGTCCTTCCAACCAGCGGCTCTGGCTGCCATCGCCTCCACCATCAACAGCAATGTGGACGACATGCGCAACGCCACCGCGCCCAGGCTGCTTCTGGAAATCCTGGCGGCGAGCTCATTCTTTCCGCGTCTGGTGGGGAGTGGTTCAGGCTGCGCCTGTTGCCTCTGCTGCGGCACCAGCGTCAACGCCGCCTGCGCCCGCACCTGCACCCGCGCCCTCGCCAGTGGTCGGGTCTACGAGCGGAAATCCCAGCGTCTTGCGCGGAAGCTGCCGAGGCTGCAGCGCAGGCATCTGCTGCTCCAGAACCTGAACCCGAAGTGGCACAGGTCCCAGCCTCAGAACCCGAACCTGTTCCAGCGCCCGAACCCGTGGTGGAGCAACAGCCGGAGCCGGAACCAGAACCAGCACCAGAACCCCAACCCGAACCCGCGCAGCCTGCCGCGTCTGTTGCCGAGCAGGTCCGTTCGCAGTGGACAGCCGTGCGCACGAAGGTTGGGAGCGCGAATAAGGTTGCCGAGATTATGCTCACCGAAGCCCGGGTGCTGGGCATGCGCGACGGCACGCTGGTCATCGGGCACAACACTGGCGCTCTCGCCTCTCGGCTGAACGACCCCGCACAACCAAGCCATCGTGGACGCGGTGAAGGACGTTGTGGGAGTTGATGCCGATCACCTGCGTGATTGGGACAAACCCCAGTGAAGCCGGAATTACTGCGGAGAACACGGGGAGCTGACGCCAAAAACCGTGGACCCCACTGGTCGTTGAGAAGAACGAGGAGAAGCCGGGAGAAGAAGAAAAACCCGCCTCGACCGGATGGGGAAAGCCTGCTGCTCTTGGCGGGCCGCAGGTGAGGCGCCTCAAGTCCTCGCAGCCTGCGGTAACCCCGAAGGACGTCGATACGCAGCCAAAAGAGGAACTCCGGAAGCTGAAAACGCTGGGAGGAAGCGGCGGCGCGCGGGCGGGCTGCTCTGGAGGCGAACGGGGGTATGCCGGAGCTCCACCGCCACCGCCGATGGACGAGCCAGTGCCGCTGCCGCCTGAACCCGACGATGACGTTCCGCCGCCCCTCCGGCGGGCGACCCCTACGGTTACCCCCGCAGATGAGGGTATTCCTGCGCCGCCGCCCCCGCCAGCGGATACGAATACGGAGGAAGAGGAAATGCTGCGGGAAGCTGCGCAGGAGCCGGGAAACCGCGACCGTCGAGACGCAAAACCGTAGCCATGGACCTGCTGAGCCAAGAGCTCGGCGCCAAGCCCGTCTAACAGTCCCACGGCGGCGGCAAAAAATATTAGACTCGTACTACTACTGACAACACGAAAGGTACATAATGATCTGAGCCTAACGACATGGCTGCACTCATGGCGCAAGCCCAGGAGATGAAAGCCCAGCTGGACCAAGCCCAGCAAGAAATCATGGCAGCCTCCGTGGTTGGCGAAGCCGAAATGGACTGGTCAAGGCCACCATGGGTGGCAACGGTCAAATCTCCGACCTGGTTATCGACCCCAAAGTCGTTGACCCCGGAGGACGTAGACACCCTCCAAGACCTCATCCTCGGCGCACTTGCCGATGCCCACCAGAAAGTCGCCGCCCCTCGCCGAAGAGAAAATCGGCCCCTCTCCCAGGGCTTCCAAGGAATGTTCTAAACCTTCCACCCAACGTGCGGCCAGGCAGATGCATACGCACCTGGCCGCTTTTTCCACGTCACACACAGAAAAGCGCTCGCTCACCACAGTGTTTGAAGGACCACCCAGGACCTCATCGACGAACTTTCCCGGCTACCAGGCGTAGGTCCAAAAAGCGCCCAACGGATCGCCTTCCACCTCCTCACCGCCGAAACCACCGACATCAACAGGCTTATCGACGCCCTCGGGGCCGTGCAGCATGGTGTCACCTTCGCCGCATCTGCAGCAACATCTCCCGCGAAGAAATCTCGCCGCTTCTGCGCCGATTCGCGCGATCCCGGCATTATTTGCGTGGTTGAAGAACCCAAAGACATCCAAGTCATCGAACGCACCGGTGAATACAACGGGCGGTATCACGTGCTCGGTGGGGCGCTCGATCCCCTGGCCAACATTGGGCCCAAAGACCTGAGCATTACCGCATTGCTCCAACGCGTCGGCGGTGTCCTGGACGACGTGGAAGGTCGGGACATCCCTCGAGGTGTGCGAAGTCATCCTGGCCACTGACCCCACACACCGAAGGCGAAGCCACCGCCTCCTACCTTGCGCGCATGCTTCGCGATTTCTGACCTCATAGTCTCCCGCCCTGGCCAGCGCGCATGCCCTCGGCGGCGACCTCGAATTCGTGGACGAACTCACCCTCTCCCGGGCGCTGAGCGGGAGGTTGAGGCTGTAGGGTGCTTAACGTTGCTGGAGGATTATGTACCTTTGATAGCCTTTTTCTCATACCAAGGCACTATTTAACTTTGCCTAATAAATGATAATAGTATTGCTCGTTTGCGCTCCTCTGTCTGCAAATTGATTTTAAAATATCATCTGATATTCTCATTATCGGTACGCGTGGTCTAAGGCTTTGGAGGCATGGGTGACAGAGAGATTTATTGAAATTTATCGGCGTTATATTGCGGAACAGTGTGAGCTTGTCATTCTAGGTGCTTCTACCACTGCGATTATCATCTGAAACATGACTCCAGTGAGGCTGGTGAAGAACGTTATGACTTGATTTGGGCTGGGATTCAGATGGTGCTTACTGGTGCTGCTAATCTTCATAAGGCGCTTTGGGGTGGAGGTCGTTCCAGTGCTGCAAAATCTGAAGAGCGTAGGCCGATCCGTGAGGATTTGGGAATTGAAGCGACGCCAGCAATCAGCGATATTGCCGTCCGTAATAGCTTTGAGCATTTCGATGAACGTCTCTTTGCTTGGTATAATGATTCCCCAGGTCACTTTATTGACCGCTGCATCTATAGCCAAGGTGGAATCGTTTTTCAAGATGTGGATGGGAATGAAATTAACGTAGAGGCTATGAGGCGTTTTGATCCTCAAACGGGAATTGTTTGGTTTAGGAATGAGAAGTTTTACGGCAGAGATGTTATTGAAGAGGTTAAGACTATTCTTGAAGCCGTAAAACAAAAATCTCGCTATTAGTATTTGGCGTAGAACGTGTTCCCTGGGTCGGCTGTAGAGGAGTGTGAGAGGTTCTGCCAACTCCTAACCGGATTGGTTGAGGCGGCGTTGGATGATTGATGCCAGCCCATTATGATGGTGCTGTAAGTTGTTTTCACCGGCCGAACATTCGTGTGCTACCGGACCGCTGGGACGGTAAACCCATCGACGATACCTACCCAGAAGCATGGCAGGAAAATGGCAACGGAGTGCCGGTATATCACCCAGAATCCGATCACGATTTTGCTCTGCGGGCCGTCCACAGGACGCCACATAAGGCAGGTATTTTCCATGATCGCATGAAGGACAAGCCCCGCTTAACGCCGGAATTCTATGCGGAACGCAAGCGGGAGATTCTGGGGCGTAGCGTGGTAGGAGGTTTTGCGAGGGGGCTGGAGACCTGGTAAGCCCTCGATAGTGCGTAGGGAGTGAAAGTCAGAGGTTTGCTCATCAAACTGTCGCTTTTGGTGTCTGAAAACAACAGTTTGATGAGCAAACACTCTAGGACACCGTTCACAAAAATCTGGTGTATCAGTGGTTTCATTGTTTATGACGGTACTTAACGTCTCCCGTTGCTGCAGGAAAGGAAAAGCCCCTGGGACCCCAGGCGGACGATTGGCCCTAGAGATCTCGCTTGAGGAACTTTCGCTGGTCACGTCGTGCTGTTTGTTTGCTATCTGGGTGATGTGTGGTTTCTCAACCAAGCGAATCAACAGTATCTCACCCACTACATCCTTATGGAAAGCACACACCCCCTCATAGCAATGAGCTTCAGCGGACCGGCACACCCATTACCTGTGGTCCGTTTAGTGTCCGAACCCATCATGTCCGCCGAAACCACCATGCTGGGATTATTCGGCCTGCAAGCCGACACACAACAGGCAGTGGGGACAAGCACCCAACACGCTGTTGGATTTCCCGCCCGGCCGATCATGACCGACCCCGACAACGCCTCACCACGCCTTGAACCTGTGGCAGAGCTGGAGCAGATTCGCCGCCGCCCCAGTCTTCGACGGGCTAGAACACGTATCAATGCTGTGACCGCGCAGTTGGCAGCTTCCGCACCGCATTTTGCTCCGACGTTTTTGGAGGAAGTGGCTCGGATTTTTGTGGGCGTGGGGAACCGACAAGCCGCACGACAATTCTTCGGCAAAGCGAGGGCGGTGGAGCGTGCTCATAAGGTGGCGATTGATGTAGAAAGCGCACCAGGCTGCGTTTGTGGAGTTTGCTCATGCCGGTGGTGTTGGTGCTGCGGAACTGGTTGCGGAATGTCGTGCAGTTGGAACTCGTGATGGCGATGCGAAACAGGGATTTACGTATGCGTTGGGGTTGGTGCATGCTCAGGCTCGGGCCGGGGTGTGTCCATCAACTGACGTAGTTGCGGCGCTGCGGCAGCTGGGGGGTTACGCTGGCATGGACCACACTGAAGTTGATGACGTGCTGGTCAACGGACTGCTGAAGCTTCCTGTGTTCAAAAAGGCATCAACCATGCTGTTCGTGACGCTTGCCGAAACGTTGAAGCAGTACCCAGACTCTCTTGAGGTGCTGTGGGACGTGAAGCCTCGGAAAACAAAGCCGCTTCAGTTTCTCCGCTTATGGCATGCTGCGGGGCTACTAGAGTTTATGCACATCGACCGTACGCGCTACGCGCAGTGGCTGGTGGATTTTATTAACTTCTACAGTGGTGATGATGTAATAAGTGACTATAGTGCGGTGCTTGAGGGGGAGCTTGCCTATTGTGGTGATGCGCTTCGTGGATTGCGTGTAAGCAAGGTACTGATCTGGATGCCACTTAACGTTATCGATCTATTGTGTGAGCATGGTGTCGTGTGGGATAGCGACAGAACTGACGCAAGTGGGAAAGAAGCAGACTGGCAATTCTGGCTGGAAGATGATTACGCACCGCACCGTCGCTCCTTGGTGCATGCAACCCGAAATCCCGAGATTTTTCCGCACTTTGTTGAAGGGATATATAACTTCGAGGTAGAGAAGTACCTCGATGTTTTTCTCTCGTACGAAGGTGCGCGAATAATACTGGGTTAAAAAATAGATGAATTAGCGAATGTGCCGGGAGATATTGTCAATAATGATAAGATTATTGATAATTGGTCTTTTTCGGCGGTGCCAAAAGTGTATGATGTCTATGGTGAGCGAGTGAAAAACTTTACTCGTACTGCTGATGAGCTCTTTGCGGTCGCACTACATGCAGGAATGATAGCGGAATTAACCTGGCCTGCTTATGAGCAGGCGGTTGCGCGAGTTAGGTCGAAATCTAAGAAAACTGATTTTAACGTCTTCGATTCTTTCCCTGCTGTGGCGGTAGTTTCTGGGGCATATGTAGAGGTGGTGGATGGTGATGCCACATCAGCCAGTGGAGAACTTCCCGCACGCTATGAAAACATTCATTCGGTTTTAACCGTTGGTGATAAAGTTCAAGTTTATCTTACGCCGCATAACCAGTCAGATGGTCGCCTTATGTGGTTGGGTGATTTTGCAAACTTATTCAGTAGACGAACATAGGTGGGGTTCTGAGGGGTCAGCCCGCCTCTTTCCGATGGAACACGTTTAATCAGCTGGTCTACTACGGCCGACGGAGTTGAAGTTAGGATTATGTAATTCTGGGAACGTTATAGCTATAAACTAAAGAAAAATTCACCCATTTTTGCATTAGCTTATAACGAAGATGAACTGATGCTATGGGATGGAACTGATTATAAAAAATTGGAGGGAACTGCCAGGGAAGCACTAGAAAAAATAGGTGCGTTTTCCTATGGGGTAGATATTTCAGAAATCCCGGAAGAATCCAAGATCATGGCTGGATTATCAACTATTATTCCAGCCTTTCCAACGACTACATAGCCTCGCTTGGCGCTGTGCAAGGAACCATGTGTTTACATTAAATATGAATATAATGATGACTATTATATTGTCTCGCTCGCATGGTAACTACAAGTGTGATAGTAATTTCCAGGGTGCCATTCCTAAACCTGGTGGTGGTATATGGCTTGTATGTAATAGTAGTTCCCCTTGGAAAGATACTGAAACAGAAGCGAAAATTACATTACAAGATAAAGATTCCCCATTTCGAAATTTGCCTTTTGCTGCATTTCATCAGTTCCACTATCGTGATGAACATGCAAGTAAGCTCATGCGAGTCTACACCCATGACCAAGCACGGCAAGTGTTCGACGCAGTAACTGATAACGAAGTATATTCCATCTCATCAATTAGGAAGTGGCGATGAGATATTACTAAACGAACCTAGATCACACAACGCGCTATTCGCGTACAAGTTGCGAAATTTCAAGAACTTGTCAAGCAGTTAACTCAAAGCGCTGTCGTCCCTGATATTTCCATGAGTGAACCAGCAGCAAACTTGCTATATCTATACTTAGATAAACGATCCTATGATTATCTACATTTAGCATCGCGTGATGCTCAAATCATCGCATCGTTCATTGTCGATCCCGATAACTTTTCCGCTCTTTCTTCCGATGAGTTTGACCTGAAATGTCAAACTCATGCATAATGAACGTTTCATCATTGGCATGCTGGGCTCTCCCTTGCTCTCAACTCTATAAAAAGATAATGCTTTACCGACCTAGTAGATCCGACAGCAACTCAAACTTGGTATCTTTTGGATGTGGTTGGCGCCGAGCCTGTTGATATTGGCACCTATGAGTCAGCTGAATATGTGGCAGATATTCTTCCTCATGGTTCTGTCGTTGAGGGGTGTCTTGTGCTTGACTCTGAATATGACTGGAACGGAAATAAATGTAGTATATCTCGCATTATTCTCACTCCTGATAGTCGGGAAAAAGTTGGCGAATACACAGTTAAATATAATCATAATGTCAGCATGAATGCCGAAGATTTCCTTGCCTCGTCCTCGATGCGATCAGCGAAATGAGCAGTAAAACCCTTAAAGAAGATGCACTAAAGGAACTCTCTGGGGAACCGGCCTGATTCCGCTACTATCCGCTGTGTATTTAGCGGTATGAAGCACGACAATGATTACACTCCTTCGTAGTTATAAATTCACCACTGCAGAGGAAGCGGTTACAAAAATCTACCTACATTTCTTGGCAGGTAAATATCTCGATCATTTTTCTAAAAATAACAACGATGATCAGCAGTTTACTGGTCTCCTTCAGTTACTGGCTCACGCTGTACCGCAAACCGATCCAGTATCTTATATCCAACAGGGGCCGGATACTGCAGCCATTATTTCTTATTGGCAGGAAAAGTTAGGGCAACCCGGTATGCATATCACGGCTGATATGCACTACAAGGTTCTTGTAGATTCTCATGTGACGTTACATTCGCCGTGGTATAGACCAGTGTACGAAATAATTTTTTAATCGTTCTGAACTAGACCCTTCAAGTTGGCCACCTTTCTACAAGGACTCCCTTGCGATCTACTTGCATGGCGCAGAACCTAGAGCTCAACGATCCGGGAAGACCATTTGTTGCCCATAAACTCTCGTGGCTGCGTGAATCCGCAGAGAAAAACTTGAAAAATTCTGAGTATCTTGCCGCTGTTCCATTTGGCAGTAGTTTCACTGATCCCGGTTTTACTGGAGATAGGCGCCCCGATGTTCAGGCAATCAGGCTTTTGATGGACGGCTATCTGATGTCTATATTGCGGATCTGAGCATTGTGCATGATGTGGAAGGATGTCCCTGGGATCCTGCGGTTTCCGCCCCCGGGGTGGTGAACCAAGTTGTTACGCACCTGAGGATTAGTCATGATGCTGCGCGCTATTACCTGCAGATGTTGGGTTTGATGTACCCAACTGACGCAGATATTCGTAGGTGGAATAACTGGGATGCGGCCACTCAGCAGGCGGCAATTGCCGAGCTCGCAGATCGTGGGTTGATTGTGGAAGGTCATCGTGCGCGTGCGGGCCGCAGTTGGTTTTTGCCTGGTGCTTGGCTTGAAGGCGGAAAGAAGGATCGCCCAGTAGAAGAATGGAAGCGCCCGCCACCACCTGCTGTGGCAGGATCTCAAAGCGTGCGGCCGGTGCTTCCCTGGAAGTCCTTTGCTTATGCCAATCGCCCAGCTGTATCAGCAGGTATGGCAACGCTACATTTCTGGTGATGTGCCGGGTTATGTGGAATTACGCACCAAAAAGTATCGGCCGCGGAAAAACCGTTAGTGGGTGCTAAGTACGCCGCTCGACGCGTTTCCAATCACGGCCAATGCTCTACCAAGATCCCAGCTCTACAACCCAGGCCCGCACAAGCCCCAGAACCTCCCCAAAACTCACACTCAACCTCTCCTTCCTTAGCTGCTCAACCTCGGGAATATCCAGCGGCTCCAGCGAGGACAGTTCAACTCCCATCGCACGAGCTAGCAGCAGGTCGGCAAGCTGGGGATTGCGTGCGAGCGCCGGTCCGTGCATGTAGGTGGCTATGATGCTGTTTTGTACTACGCCTTCGGCGCCTACTTGCCTGTCAGCCTAGCGCGGAACTGTCAGCGGTTGCGCCGTGGGCATCGCAGTTTTCACACCCCGGATGCACGCCCGAGGGGGCGGCATCGGGACCAAGGATGGTGGCACCCATGTGGTTTTCTGTGCCGGTGAGTGTGTCGGTGAGTTCTGGGATCTCCGGCTGGGTGGAGATGAGTTCGCCGATGGTGCGTTTCCTGAGCTGGTGGTGGCGTCGATGAGTCCAACGCTGTCGACGATGCGCCCGTCGGCGCGGAAGGATTCGCCACGACTTGCAGCCCGGCGCATATGCGAAGATGGGTCGCCCGGAGGTTGGTGGCTCTGATGAGTCCCCGGTGTTCGGTGAGGTGTGGCTGCGAGGATTTGAGTGGTGTCTCGCCACCGCCGACGCAGTAGAGGTCCAGGTTGGTGGGCACGGGTTCGCTAAGTTTGATGGTCACGACTCTCCGTGTCAATGCTGCGCTTTGGTGGCGCGTCCCCGCAGGACCAGGGCGTTGCCGTTCGTCGCCGAGGTGCCTAGACGTCGGGGAGGATGAGTCCGATGGTTAGTTCGCTCATTTGCGCACCTCTGTTACTTTTCTCCAGGGCTCAGGTCGCGGAATGCGGTGTAGTTGGCGAGTACTCGACGCGTCCGGTGGGCAACTGCGGATGGCCGCCACAGTGTTGGGTACGTGGGTGTAAAGTACATCGGCGTAGATGAGTCGGACGGCGAGGTCGGTACCACGTTCTCCTGCTGCTGACGATGTGGGTGTTTTCGAACGCTTGGAAGGAGACATCCGAGCCAGGAGAGGTCTTCACCGTCGGCGACTCTGCCCATTGACGCTGATCACGATGCCGTCGGCGGTGGTCCACCATGGAGAGTGCTTCTGCCACCCCTGCGGGGTTCTTGGCCAGGAGCATGTCACTTCCCATTGTTCGAAAGTAATGGTGGAGCAGCGTCCGCCACGCTGGAGACGGCTTGACCGCCCGCACCGCCCCATCAAGGGGGATCTTAAGACTTCAACGGCGGCGGCGAGCGCGCTTCCGTAGCTGCCGCCACGGTTGCACTGCCTGGCAGAGTCAACGACAAAGATACAACCTCCACCGAAACCCCAGAGGGTACCGCTGCAATGCCTGACCCGCTGATGCTCCAGGTGGGTGTGGGGCGGCGGAAGCGCGGCCGTCGGCAAGCGGGCGAGGGGCGTGCCAGTCGTCGCCGTCGCGGACGATGTGTCCGCCGGTGCGCAGCTGGACGGAGCCGCCAACCCAGCCTGCACCTGCGGAGACCCAGATGACGCTGGGTGCGCGCCGCAGGCAACGGAGGTGACCAGGACGTCGTCGCAGCTGGCGATCACGGTCATCTCGGGGTGTGCTTCCACGGTGCTCCGCAGGCGCGCCTCGATGGTGTTGATTGGCGCCCACGCGGTCAAGCTGGTGGCGGGTGAGGTCTCACAGCACCAGGCAGGAAGCGCGGGTCAGGGCGGTCAGCAAACTCGCTGGGACGCAGTTCGTCGCATCTCCAGCACCACGTGTGACGCCCCGCGACCCGCCATGCGAGTGCGGAAATGATGCCGGCGTCCATGTTGTCGCCACCTTCGTTGGTGGCCATGGCGTACTGTGTGCGTAGCGCTGCGTGGCCAGCATGCGGGTGGTGGTGATTTTCCGCTGGTGCGCGGTGATCAGGGCACAGGCGTCCGCCTGAGGTTGGCCAGCGATGATGGGCCCAACACGGCCCCGCGATGCGTGCTGCTGATCATGCCACTCGGCCCCCTGACCAGTCATTTGCGACGCCTCGTGGCGTGTCGCCGCTGCGTGGCTGGCG
>BNJS01001054.1_pt1 | contig 11357 bp, 27 predicted proteins | sample 8540461 | NCBI WGS metagenome assembly BNJS01 (sample SAMD00202454, study PRJDB9452) | human saliva metagenome | isolation source: human saliva | place: Japan
CACTCAAAACGTCTCCAGAAGCGAGGAGACAGCACATGCCCTTTACCCCTCGAACGCAGTCCTAGGTACGACCGCGACGTCGGCCGCCAGTGGGCTCGCGGTGACCGAGTTCACCGGGATGGTAGGGTTCAGCCTGTCGCGCCCTGCGCGGCCGGAGAGGTGACAGGCGGCCGAATGTGGCGGTCTTGAAAACCGCTGTGCGCCCAGCGCACCGGGGTTCGAATCCCCCTCTCCGCCATCAGCATCGAACCCTCGGTAGCGATTCGGCTGCCGAGGGTCTCGAGTGCGCGGAGGTGGGGGAGATGGGAGTGGCTATGGCGCTGATCGTCAGGCGAACGCTTCCAGGACATGCTCAGGTCAGCTGTAAAATTGGACTGGATCGTAATTTCCTCCAGTCAGAGGATTTTCTGCCTGATAGAAGTAGCGAGTGTCCTCGAAGGCTCGTGCTAGGCTGACGCACTTTGTTGCCCCTGGGCCGACTGAAATATAATAGCTCGGCCCTCGTCGCCCGTTTGATGGTGCTACGGTGACTCCTGCGTAATCCGTGCCGGTTCCTGTGACGCAGAATTGATCGTTCGCGTCGTCGTAACTGACTTTTGTGTAGCCTCCTGTGGCATAGTCGGTCGGCCCGAAAGAGTTGGCGGAGGCTGGTGCGGCGGCAGCAATTGCTCCTAGAAGTGCTGAACTGACCGCTGCGGTCTTGACGAGGCCTCGTTTTGTGAATCGCATAGTGACTGTTTCCTTTTGTTGGGTGCTGAAGTCCGGGTGCATCGTGCTTGTTGCCGTATGACTATGAGACCTTGGAATGCATCCTTGCGGTAGGGGGATCAATCCCCTATGGTCTGCGTAAGAAGAGGGGGCGTGCTGAGGTGCATCGGGCAGCCATCAGTGTGTAGCTGTATCTGGACTAAGCCTGCAAGATCTTGCTCAGGAACGTGAACATGCTCTCGAGTCCTCGGCAGCAGAAGTGCTGCCGAGGACTCGAGTGTCGTGAGAGGGGATGCGAGATGGCGGCTGCGCCGCGATCGTCAGGAGAGCGCTTCGGGATGTCCCCGGGTCAGCTGTAGAAATACACCGGAGTGAGGCGGGGTGGCCAGAAACCATTAGTCACTTGGTAGGAGTAGCGAGTGTCCTCGTACGCCCTCGCCAAGCTGACACATTTCGTCTCTCCTTGTGCTGCGCGAATTGTGTAGCTAGGTCCGCGACGGCTGTTTTCTGGCTTCAACTCAACGCTGAGGCCGTAGTGCTGGGTGGCTGTAGCGCAGAATTGATCGGCCCCGTCGTCATAGCTAACTGTTCCAAGGTTTCCTGTGCCAGAGCCAGTGGGACCGAAGGAGTTTGCTGAAGCGGGTGCCGCGACTGCTAGTGCTCCAACAAAAGCTGAGCCGATGGCTGCGGTCTTGATGAGGTTTCGTTTCGTGAGTCGCATGGGGGTCTCCTCCTTTGGGTAGGCCTTCGAAGTCCGGGTGACTTCTCTGCTTGTTGCTGCACAACCATGAGACCTCGAAAATAGTCCGAACGGTAGGGGGATCAATCCCCTGTGGTACATGCACTAGCCTCGATCTTTCGTGGGCTGGTTGGGTGGGGTTGTTGTTGGTGTTGTGGGTGGGGCTGTGGTGTGTGGGTGTGACGGTTTGCCCTGTGTCGGGTCGTGGTGGTCGGGGCCTTTCTGGGGGCCGGGGTTCTTTCTTCAGGATTGTGGTGGACAAGATGCGGGAGCTGTGTGTCTCATGGAGCTGGTGGGGCCTGGAGGTGTTCTGAGTCCCGGGTGAGGAGGAGATCAGTCCAGGGTGGTCGGTCTTGTAGTGCAGGATGGTGCAGCGGGTGTGGTGGGCGGTGGTGGCGGGATGCTTATCAGCCGTAGGTGGATTGTCCTGGGTTTTCCAGGCGCGGGCGGGGGTGGAGGTCAGGGTGAGCAGTTGGGAGAAGGCCGCAGGTCACAGGTCAGGTCACGTTCAGGCTCCAGATATGGTTTTTGCGCGATGCCCTGCAGGGGGAAGTGGTTGAGCCTGGTGTCTTTTGCGCAGTCGATGCGGTTCCCTGGCAGTGGGCTCGTAGTCGGTGGCGGACCTTGAGGTCGGCGAGCTGACCCACTTTTGTGTTGGTGGTGAAGGCGGTGGGCCGGTAGTCTCCGATGTCCTCGAAGCGCAGCTGGGCGCCCTGGTGGGGCCGGTCTCGGCGCACGGTTGAGCCGCATACCGTCAGCCAGGCGGTCAGGTCCAGCAGGTCCGGCGGTCTCAGCGACGTTCGTGCCCGTCTGGGCTGGCTGTCAGTGTTGTAGGCCGGGGCCCAGGTGGTTCTCGGGGATGGTGCTCGTGGATTTGCGGCGTGTGGTCTGGCAGCGTGAACCCCACGCTGTAGGACACCCGGCGGTGGGTGAGGAACTCAATGGTCTCCTTTGTGCCTCCGGCCCCATCGGTGCGCACCAGCACCTTCTACTGGGTCTGGGGTTGAGCCGGGTGGAGCCTGTTCAATGGTTTGTGTAAGCCCTTGTGGAAGGACTGACACTGATGACTGCTACTGATGATGACAACAGGGCTTCTGCTGGTGGTCGGGATGTGGTCGGCCAGCTGCGCTCGGCTGGGGCTCTGGATGGCTTGTTTGAGCAGAGTTGATGCCGGGCAGGTGAGCATGACCGGGACTGATGGTCTGCTGCCGGCACTGGTCAAGGAGGCCCTGGAGAGGGGCCTGGCCGCTGAGCTTGAGCGAGCACCTGGGTTACGACAGGGGCGAGCCGACCTCCCAGGCTCGTGGTAACGCCAGAAACGGAACCACGTCCAAGACGGTGGACTCGTCAGGATGGGGCCCTTCGAGATCGGGGTGCCCCGGGACCGGGCCGGGACCTTCACCCCGCGCCCGGGTAGCGCCAAGGGCCAGCGCCGTCGGGACGGCCTCGATGCGTGTGAATCACCAGGCCTGATGCGCCGGTGGAATTGAGACGTGCGGGATATCCAGCACCACCTGGCCTCCACGCTCAGCGCGGGCGCTCAGCGTGGGGACCATTTCGAGGATCACCGACGCGGTAGCCGAGGCTGTCCTGGAGTGGCAGCGCCGCCCGCTGGAGGAGTCCTCTTCCCGGTGGTCTACCACGGGCGCGATCCGGGCCGATGGTCCGCGCCTGTTCACCGGGTCGCCTCCCGCTCGGCTCACATCGCGGTCGGGGCGGGGCATGGACGGCTATCAAGCACGTGGCTTAAGTATCTGGGCCCCCGGGCCGGGGAGGAGCCTCCCTCAAGGGCGGCTCGTGTGCGCCGAGCTGGCCAACAGGGGCGTCAAGGACGTCCTGATCGTAGAGGGGGTACCTCCCGCACGGGAGCGAAGCGCGCGGGGGAATGTGACGGGCTCACCGGCCTTCCCGAGGCGATCGCAGGCGATCCTGGCCCCAGGCCACGGTCCAGACCTGTGTGGTCCACCTGATCCGCGCCCCTGGATGCGGTTCGTCTCCTACGGGGACCGCCGGAAGGTCGCGGCCGCTCTCAAGGCCGATCTGCACCGCTCCGAACCAGGAGGCCGCCTGGCAGGCTCTGACCGACTTCTCCGAGTCCGACATGGGGGTCAAGTACCCCCCAGACGGTGACGACCTGGGAGCGGGCCTGGGAGCGATTCACTCCCTTCCTGGACTTCCCTCCGATGCTCAGGCGTGTCATCTCTCCCCCACTTCGTGGGAGGTACCCCCTCCACCAACAGTATCGAGACTGCGAGCTACCAGCTGCGCAAGGTTTCCAAGAACCGCGGCCACTTCCCCTCCGATGAGGCGGTGATCAAGCTGCTGTGGCTGGCGATCTGCGACACCTGTGGACAAGCGAGCCCGAGAACGCGACAAGGAGAAAGGACTGCCAGCATCCAAGCGCAGGGCCAAGGGCAAGCTCGTCGAAGGACAGATCACCACCGACTGGAACAAGGCCCTGGCCCAGCTCACCACCGCCTACCCCGACCGAATCAACCCCTACCTGTAAAACGCTTACACAGAAAACTGGACGCTGATGATGGTGGTGGAGCCTGCGTGGCGGTGACCCGACACTTGACTGACACCCCCGCCTGCCCCGGTGCAGGAGGGCTGTCCTGAGCCTGATCTGTCCTGTCCCGCAGACGCCGCCACAGGCACGGGTGGTGCATGACCTCATAGGAGCATGACCACACCGCAGTGCGCAGTCGCCACAGGTGTGGTCCCGTCAGCGTCCTGTCTGCCTGGCTCCGAGCCGGTGGCACTCCCGACCAAGGAAGCACCAAGACAGGAGGCACGCTCCATGGATCTGACGGACCTACCAGCACAGACACGGGCCAGCGTCCCCGGCCCCACCTCCGGGACTGGTCGCTGGAGTCGACACCCACCAGGACACTCACACCCTGGCGGTGCTCACCGCCCAGGGCGCCGTGATCGCAACCAGCTCCTTCCCCGCCGACCAGCAGGGCTACGACGATCTGACAGCACACCTCGACCGCCTCGGTCCCCTCGCAGGCCGTCGGCGTAGAGGGCACCAGCTCCTACGGAGCAGGACTGACCCGTACCCTGCGCCAGGCCGGCTACGACACCGTCGAGGTGCTGCGCCCCAGCCGCCGGGTCAGACGCCACCACGGCAAGTCCGACCCGATCGACGCCATCGCCGCGGCTCGCACCGTCCTGTCCGGAGACGGTGTCAGCCAGGCCAAGGACACCACCGGCCCAGCCGAGCAGATCCGGCTCCTGCTGGCAGCCCGCACCCGCCTGATCTCAGCCGCCACCGCGATCACTAACAGTATCCACTCCCTGCTGACCACCGCCCCGAGCCCCTGCGCGAGCGCTACCGCAGGCTCGACACCCTGGCCCTGATCACCCGCCCTCGCTCGAACTCGTCCCACCAGAACCATCACCCACACCCCAGCAGGCCGCCACCAGCGCCCTGCACCACATGGCCCGCACCCACCAGGACCTGCACCACCGAGCCGAACGGCTCAACCAGCAGATGCATCACATCCTGACCACCCACTACCCCGGCCTATTAGCCGTCTACGGCGCCGGCACCACCGTCGCCGCACAGCTCGCCGTCACCGCCGGAGGCAACCCCGGACGCATCCACAACGAAGCCGCCTTCGCCCACCTGTGCGCCACCGCCCCCATTCCCGCATCCAGCGGTAAAACCACCCGTCATCGCCTCAACCCAGGCGGCGACAGACGAGCCAACGCCGCCCTGCACCGCATCGCCCTGGTACGCCTACGCCACGACCCCACCACCAAGAACTACGCCAACCGACGCACCCAAGAAGGCAAAACCACCAAAGAAATCATCCGCTGCCTCAAACGAGCCATCGCCCGCGAGGTCTACCGCGCCCTGACCCAACCCCCACCAACCGACACCACCAGCACCCTGGCAGCACACCGCAAACGGCACCACCTGACCCTAAACCGACGTAGCCCACGCACTGAACACCTACCCCGCCAGAATCTCCGACATCGAAAACCACCGACGCCCACTACCCCAACTCACACACCGCTACCACCAATACCTCACCACCCTTGACACACAATAAGAGCATCAGGTCTGCCCGGTCTGGTCCGGTACCTGGCGGATGGTCTTGATGTGGTCGGCCGGGGTCCCCACCAGCCTGCAGGCCGTGGGGTCGGAGGCAACAGGCTCCGAAGAGCTCCTTGTCGCACCGCAGCGGCGAAAGGTCTGACAGGCAATGGCCTCCTAGGGCCGCGCGCACCGCCAGATTCGCCATGATCTTGCCCGGGTCGTGCACCGACTACGTCCGCCGCCATGCAGTCAGGGCCCGCGAGAGCTCGTTGCCCAGGCCTGTGACTCTGCTCGTCTCGGTCAGCAGCCTCGCCCCGGTCAGCCCCACCGCAGGAACATCCCCGGACTCCACACCCACAGCCGGGTACAACCCGCTATTCTTCACCGCGAAGGTGTCCTTCCCCTGGAGTTCTCGGATCTCAGCAACCCGCATTATTCCAGGCGAAGCGACACCTTCACCCCATCTTCAACACCCCAACAATGAAAACCTCAAGGTTGAGTGCTTTGCCCTCATCAACTCTCAACATCTCAACCCAGTTTCTCCGCCATCTTCCACGTTCTTAGCGTCGAGGTTGCGCTCGCCCCGCCTGACCCCGTCCATGTAGGTGCGGTGGACGCCGGTTGGTCTGCGAAAGGCTCTTGGTCAGACTCTCTGTGCTGGTAGGCATGCAGGTTCCTGCCCACCGTCTTCTGGAAGTATGGTGTGTATCGCCTCGACTGGCGAGATGTGCTTAGCCCTCGTGGTCTCACTCAGTCGTTGGCGCGCTGTCCCGCAGCATGGCAGTGACGACACCGCCCGCTCCACTCAGCCGCGGCAACACCATGACGGTTCACATTGAGGCATGGGCACGACAGCGATGCTGAAGGTTCGATTTTGATGGAGTACCCAGCAGTTTGCCACGGTTTTTATGTTGAGTATGACATAAATATGAGAGTGGCATCTCGCCACATTCGCCAGTTCGTCACGACCGAGCCTAAGAGGAGTGCAGACAATGCGGTCACAGCGCGCAACACGACACCATTATCTCGGCAGACTCATTCTCGCAACCATGGCAACGGCAATAGCAATCTCGCTTGGCCTAACTGCTTTCGGCACACTAGTTCCGGCCAGTGCTGCTGAATCTGAAGTCGCCGCTTCAGGCGCCAACCAATCAGGCAGCGCCGAATTGACTAACCAGCAGAAGGCTGACGCCCTCAAGCAAGCCGCCGATGCTGCTGAACAAGCAAACGATATTGAATCGGCAACCACTCTCAGAGGTTGGGCGAATGAGGCTCAGAACGCAACAGGACCTGCCGATATCACAACCCTCTCTGAGTTTCCCCTAAAACCCGCAGGCTCAGGTTGGTGGTGACGCTCAACCTGTCGTGAATAAGGTCATTCGCCTTCAAAAAGGCTTTGAAGGCTTTCGGCTGGATGATACGAAAAGCCCTAATGCCTTCATCGACCTCATCAAAAAGTTTCTTTAGATGATGCCGCTGAAACTGCCTTACGTAGATCGTCCGGGCAGATTGCTGATGCTATCGACGATGTAGCAGGGCGCGCAACCTTGCTGGGCACATAGTTCGCGAGAAACTCTTCTATGCACTCGAAGGTTCCTTGGGTGGTGGCACCGCCAGTTATCGCCGACTCCGTCGAGTGGGCCATGTGGGCACTACTCTAGAGTCCTACCAGGAGCGAGAGGAGATTACAGCGAATGTCAGAGTCCAGCGCAGAGCTAGATGAGTTGCGTCGCCGAGTTGAGGAGCAGTCTCAACGCATCGAAGAACTACAGGATGCCTTGCACACCTTGTCTATAGCGGTCCAGTATCGAAACGGAGGAGCCCATCTGGCCTTTTCAGGCAGAGCACGGTATCACCTGGACGGCGAAAGAGTCGCGCTGAATGGGGCCATCAATGGGGTGCTGGCCTGAGCGCGAAGAGCCGCACGCCCACTTGACCTAGGGTGCTAGTAAAAAGCGCTCTTGGAAGACTACCCCGCCCCTAGCAGGCCCATGCGCCAGAACCGATCGACTGGCGACGAGGCCGTCCGCATCGTCGGCGAGGTTCTGGGTAGTGAGCATCTCGGTAGGCAGGGCGCTGGAGGCACATCGCGCCCGTGGCCTGGGTCTGAAGGTCACTGAGCCCTTCCAACTGAGCAGCATCCTGGCTCTCGTGTTTGAGGGTGTGGTAAGTAAAGGCGTATTGATGTCTGGGGTGGGGGTGGGTGCGCGTTGTGGTGGGTAGGGGTCGAGGTCCCCGGATGATGGGAGCTGCTACACAACCGTCACAGGAGACCTCGACGTGTCTGGAGACCACCTTCACTGGTCCTGATCTGACGACCTTCCTGGGGCTGGACGCCCTGGGGCTGACCGTAGTGGGCCAGCACCTCACAGTTGAGTGCGCGGTGATCGAGTGTCGCATGCGGACCGGGGTTCGAGGACCCGTTCTGTAGGGCCTGCGGGGCCCAGGGGCAGGCTCGTGGGACGGTGGCCCGGTGTCTGGGTTCACGTGCCGGTGGGGGTGGAGGCTCACGCAGCTGATGGTGTGTGGGCGGCGCTTCGCCTGTACCCGCTGCTGCCGGGTGGAGGTAAGAGACTCCAGCTTGGCTGAGCGCAGAGTGCGGCTGACCCGCTCGGCGGTGGAGTGGGGGCTGCGTGCCCTGGGCCGTGAGTCCGTGTTGGTCTCCCGGGTAGCAGCCGCTCTGGGAGTGGCCTGGTACGCCGCCACCAGCCGCGGTCCTGACCTGGGCCGAGCAGATCCTCAACGAGGCGTCCGACCGGTTCTAGGGGGTGGAGGTTCTCGGGGGTTGATAATTTCCCGCGCGCTTCGCTCCCATGTGGGAGGTGCTCCCTCTGTGTGGCGCCACACCAGGCGGGGCGACCGGTACGCCCGCCGTGGTCATCGACATGACCCCCGTGCGCGATCGCAGTGGTCCGGCTCGGCTTCGGGCGTGGTCCCGGGTCGGTCCAAGAAGGTCCTCAAGACCTGGCTCGCCGCCCGGGACGAGCTTTGGAAATAGGCTGCTCAGGTGGTGGCGATGGATGGCTTAGCGGTTTCAACAGCGCCGCCGACCAGGAGGTCCCACAGGCCCGGGAGGTCATGGATCCCTTTCATGTCGTAGCCCTGGCTGCCGGCAAGCTCGATGAGTGCCGCCGCCGGATCCAGCGGGCGATCACGGGGCGGCGGGGCCGGGCGGGTGACCGGCTCAACCGGGCCAGGCGCACCCTGCTGACCGGGGCCGGCCTGCTCACCGATGCCCAGGCCGAGCGTCTCGAGACCCTGTTCGCCGATGAGCGCCACGCTGCGGTCCAGGCTGCCTGGGGGTCTACCAGCACCTCATCCAGGCCTACCGCACCGAGGACCCGCCTGGGAAAGTACCTGATGCAACGGCTCATCGACTCTCTGAAACAGGCCGTGGCTCCTGAAACAGGCCATCCCCGACGGGCTGGAGGAGATCCAGACACTGGCTAAGACCCTGATCAGCCGCAGTCAGGACGTTCTGGCCTACTTCGACCGCCCCTGTACCTCTAACGGCCCCACGCCAGGCGATCAACGGGCGCCTGAAGCACCTACGCGGCATCGCCCTGGGATTCCGATTCCGCAACCTCGCGCACTACACCATCCGCAACCTCATCCACACCGGACGCCTCAAAGACCACCTGACAACAACCACCTAAACCAGGCAATAAGCCCCACCTACCGCACCCTCAAAACGCGAAGAGCCGGTTTGAGTGTCGCGGGAGTGGGGGAGACGAAATAGCGGCCATGTCGCGATCCTCGCCAGGATTGTGTGTGCGGATCAACTGTAGAAGTTGACCGGGCTGCCGTCGCCTACTTTTGTAGTAGTAATAACTGTCTTCGAAAGCGCTGCTCAGGCTAACACATTTTGTGTCACCACTATAAACGTCGAAATTATAACTTGGGCCGCGACTGTTTGTTCTCAGGATAAAGGCGGACGTTAATATATCCTCATACCACCCAGAGCTTTCAGTTACGCAGAACTGGTCGCTTGCGTCATTGTCAACTAACTATTGCGCTCCGTCTGCGCTGTAGTCGGTGGGACCGAAAAGAGTTCGCTGAGGGCTGGCGCTGCAACTGCTAGTGCTCCAGCAAAAAGCCGAGCTGATGGCGGCGGTCTTGATAAGGTTTCCGCTTGGTGAATCGCATAGTGACTGTTTCGCTTTTTGTTGGGTCGCTGAAGTCCGGGCGCTTCGTGCTTGTTGTGTCGTACAACTATAGAGCTTGAAATCGGCATGAAGATAGGGGGATCAATCCCTGTGGTTCGTGTGCGAAGAGGGGGTGGGCGTGCTGGGGGCGCATCGGGTCGCCACCAGCGTGTAGTCGTATCTGGACCAAGCCTGCAAGATCTCCGCTCAGGAACGTGAACATGCTCTGAGTCCTCGGCAGCAGAAGTGCTGCCGAGGACTCGAGAGTCGTGGGAGGATGCGAAGCTGGCGGCTGCGCCGCGATCGTCAGGAGAGTGATTCGGATGTGCCGGGTCAGCTGTAGAAGCACTCGCGCTATACCTTCCTCCAATAAGCGGGATTCCCGTCTGGTAGTAATACCGGCTGTCTTCGTAATGCGTTGCCAGGCTGACGCACTTGGTTTCCCATCACTGACCGTAATCTTGTGGCTTGGCCCGCGGCCACTCGTTTCTGGTACGAGATATACCACTGAACCGTGGTGATAGTTTCCTGTCACTACAGAACTCGTCTTCTCCGTCGTTGTAACTGACCTTCACCACGCCGTGTGAATCGGTGGGGCCGAAGGAGTTCAGCCGAGGCAGCGCCGCGACCGCCAGTGCGCCGACGAATGCTGAGCCGATGGCGGCAGTCTTGATGAGGTTTTGCTTTGTGAATCGCATGGGGATGCCTCCTTTGTCTAGATTGAAGTTGGGACGACTTCGGTGCTTGTCTCGGTGTAACCATGTGACCTCAGAATCAATTCGATGCCAGGGGATCAATCCCCTGATGTGGTCGCTGCGAGCAATACGAGCGCAATGGCGCGTGCTGCGCACGAGACAACCCCCGTGTGTCGGGGGTGTCAGACGGCGGCGACCAGGCAGATCGAAACCGTAGGCAGTGCTGCGGGCTCGACTTCTGCGGTTGCGGGGAGCTGATCCACCCAGGTGCTTGCTCGGGCGTGCGCTCCGGTGCGCCACCTGCGCAGTTTTGCTCGCAGGGGCGTCCTCCCGGTAGGCTGCCCGTGCGTCTCACGGCGGAGCTGTGGGAAGGCAATGGAGATGTCGCATAGTGGCCTAGTGCGCCTCCCTGCTAAGGAGGTTGGGGTGGAAGCCCCTCGGGAGTTCGAATCTCCCCATCTCCGCGAGAGCAAGAGCCCCGGTGCGCAGCGGCGCGGGCTTCGTCGTCGGCCCAGCCGTTGCCGCAGAGGGGCTGTGCCTGGGCCGGTCTCCCTTCAACCGACCGAACGGTCGACGGCTCGCATCCTGCGGTCTACCCTGGCAGTAGCCCATCAATCGTGCTGGGAGTGAGCGGCCATGACTGACATGGACAACCGAAGACAGGCCATCGTCGGATACCCGCTCATTGGCGGTTTCGTCGCCCTCTTCATCGTCCCTCAACTGGGCCGGCCCTGGGCGGGTCCTGTCGCTCGTGTCCGCAGTGGCCGTTGTGGTGACACTGCTGGCGATCAGAACCAGATCGCGTCTCGCCGTGATCGCAGCCGTCATCCTCCTGGCGACGCTACCGTTCGTCGCGCTGCGAACCAACGCGGGCTCCGCCGTCGGCGCCATCGGTCCGCTGGTGATGTTCGTCGGGGTCGCTTGCTGGCGGCGCTGGAGGATCCGGCTGGATCGGGAGCGGCGAAACCGCTTCGGCGGCTACTCCCCACTGACTGGGGCACGTGAATTGGCCCCGGTCAGAG
>BNJS01003815.1_pt1 | contig 11317 bp, 13 predicted proteins | sample 8540461 | NCBI WGS metagenome assembly BNJS01 (sample SAMD00202454, study PRJDB9452) | human saliva metagenome | isolation source: human saliva | place: Japan
CCTTTCCCTGGTAAATATGATTATTTGGAGAAACGTACAAAGTCAAAGGAAAAAGTAGTAGAGTATAGGGAAGTATGAGCACAATAAGTTTGTGAGCTTTATTTTATATTGATAAAGAAAAGAAGTTGCAGTAAAAGTAAGAAAACGCTGATAGAGCCTCTATCTTTTACTGCAACTTCTTTGTTTGAGTTAAGAGTGAAATTGTTAAATCTTTAAGTATATCTGCATGTAATTTCTGCAGCTCTACTTATCAGTCTTCTATTCCGTTTATTGTTCAGAGTGCTCAAGAACATATTTTGGAGACTCACCATACTTGTTTGCTTCTGGCTGGCTGTCTTGGAGAAGGAAAATCAAGATTATAATGGCTAAAGCCATGTTTAAAAGATAGAAAACAATGGCTAAAAGCCCTGTTGTACTTGTGAATGCAGTTGTAAGGACATTAATTGCACCTTGAACATCTTGTGATCTTAAGGCTTCAAAGTAGGCACTGAAATCAATTGAAACGATGAAAAGTGTAATAGCAGTGAAGCCTACACAAGCCTGAGCTACCCACCACCAGCCACTTCGCCCAGTGTCATGTAAGCGACGAAACTGCATAGATACGCCTGCAAGTCCTAAAACAAATACTCCAAGTATTCCGACAAATGGAATTAATGATACCACAAAAGACGCGAGGAAGAGTGTAAGAACGCCCCACCAATATTCAGAGCGACGAATACGTCCATTGAACTGGATGATTTTTTTGAATGCATTCTGTGCAGCTACTTCAAACCCAACTTGTGGAAGTTCCTTAAACTGTGACATAGTTATTATTATTTTAAAAGTATGCGTTTGTCTTATTCTTTCAATAGGTCAGGACGTAGGCGTTTGGTACGTTCCATTGCTTGATCGAATTCCCATTGTCTAATCTTTGCTTCGTTCCCACTGAGTAGAATTTCTGGAACATCCCAACCATTATAGCTGCGTGGGCGGGTGTAGATCGGTGCTGAGAGCATATCATCCATAAAACAGTCGGAGAGTGCACTCTGTTCGTCACTGATAACACCTGGAACCAGTCGTACAACAGCATCAGCAATGATGGCTGCTGGTAGTTCGCCACCTGTTAAAACAAAGTCGCCAACAGATATTTCACGTGTAATAAGATGGTCGCGTACACGTTGATCAACACCTTTATAATGTCCTGCAAGAATAATGAAGTTACCTCCCAATGAGAGGTCATTAGCAATCTTCTGATTGAATTGTTCACCATCTGGTGACGTGAAGATAACTTCATCATAGTCACGTTCTTCCTTCAAAGCAGCGATACAACGATCGATTGGCTCAATCTGCATGACCATACCAGCCTGTCCACCAAAAGGATAGTCGTCGACACGACGCCATTTATCCTTTGTGTAGTCACGAAGATTATGCAGACGAATCTCTGCCAATCCTTTCTTTTCAGCTCTGGCAAGGATACTCTCATGTACAAATCCCTCCAGCATCTCTGGTAATACGGTGATGATATCTATTCTCATATAGGCACAAAGTTAACTAATCTTTTGCTATTACGTTGATAGTTTAAGATTTTTTTGTAACTTTGCTGACGTTTCTAAATATATAAACTAAGAACAGTTATGAAGAGATTCTTTACCCTCGCTATCTGCATGATAGCAGCTTTTGGTTGTGCGACTGCACAAAACGTTCAGCTACATTATGACTTGGGTCATAGTCTTTGCAAGGACCTTAATTCACGTACGTCAGTAACAACGACGGTTGAAATGTTTAAACCTGACACTTGGGGTTCTACCTTCATGTTCACAGATCTTGATTACAAGAGCGATGGTGTGATGGGTGCTTATTGGGAGATTTCACGTGAGTTTAATCTTTCAAAGAATAAGCAGTGGGCTGCACATAATATGAGTATGACGGTGGTTTAGGGCTCTGGTAAAACCTATGGATAGCTATTATGGTAACCGCTGTATCAGCATGCTGTTCTTCTTGGTGGGAGCATGGAAACGGGCTTCAAAAAGACTTTTCAAAAACGTTTAGTCTTCAGTTGATGTATAAGTATCAGTTTTAAGAATGCTCACACTGGTGCACATCCTTTCAGTGGTTTTTCAGCTGACAGAGTGTGGGTACAACCTTCGCTCAGGGCTTTGTACATTCTCTGGATTCTGTGATCTTTGGTATGATCCAAATGTTAATGGTAAAATGATTCTTCTCTCTGAGCCTCAGTTCTGGTTTAATCTCAATACGCTAAAGGAATGAAAGAGTAAACCTCTCTTTGGGTACTGAGGTTGAGATTAGCTAATAACTTCGTTTGGAATGACAAAGCGTCAGAATAATCGTTTCTCATGCTATCCTACAGTGGCAGCTATGGGACATTCTAAGCAGATAATAGGAACTTAATTATTTAAGATAAGAAAAGGAGGCGATGTGTATCGTCTCCTTGCTATGTTTAGTAAAAATCAGTTGTTGTTAGAATAGACTCCTTCTGTTGGTTGTAGAAGATGTTTCTGGATGCTGTAACTTGTGTAAAAGCGAGTCTGCTGAATTCATCTTCTGAGATAATAGGAATGGAAAGTTCCTTTTGCTTTCTGATTCTTTCCTGAAGTACTTCTACGTCATTATTAATAAGATAATTCGTTGATTTAGAAACAGAACCAGTTACCTTACCACCTTGACTTTCTATGTATGCTTTCAGTTCGTTACGGTTCTTATAATGACAGCATCACTGTGCAACGACGTAGGTTAATCCTCGACAACTATTAGCAGTTGGTGCCGATGAAGGTTGACTAACGTTTAGCTCAACTAACAGATGTTGTAGCATTGATTGATTATCAGTATCTTTCATCCAGCGTACAAAACTTGCACTCTTCTCTGGTCCAATACCAGCAATGGTCGAGAAGACATCTTCTGCAGCACTTTCTGTGGCCGTTTTAATAAGTTCCTCCAATGGATATGCTGATAAAAGACGATTACAAACATCTTGTCCAACAAGGGGAATGTTTAAAGCAAAGAGCAGACGACGTGCTTCTACATTACGCGCTTTTTCAATAGCAGCCAATAACTTAGTGACACTCTTATTCCCGAAGCCTTCCATTGTACGCAGTTCATTAGCGTGGTCATTGAGATGGAAAAGGTCAGCATATTCACGAACCCAGCCAAGGTTTATAAATTTCTGTACAGTCTGCTCGGAAAGTCCGTCAATAGCTTACACCTTCTTTTGATACAAATCTACCAAAACTTCTTCAGCTGTTTAGCTGGACAATGTGTATTGGTACAGTGTAGTGTGCGTAAGTTCCGCCAACCTCGCCACTCAACTTCGTAGCAGAATGGCATACTGGGCAAGTCGTAGGAATATGGAAAGTACCAACGCTTTCAATAACGTTAATAACCTTCGGAATAATCTTATTTGCCTTTATAACAGCTATCTTCGTTCCCTTATCACCAATCCTAAGCGTTCACGACTCGGAGATATTACAAAGGGAAGCACGTTTAACGGTTGTTCCTTCTAAGTCTACAGGACGAAAAACAGCTACTGGCGAGATTGTTGAAGCAGCACATGACCATTCTATATGGTCTAATTCTGTTTCAGCACTCTCATCTTGCCATTTAAAAGCACTAGCCTGCACGTGTGGCATGATGACCAGTGACAGAACCTGTTGCTGCATAAACGGTGTCGTCGTATGAGATTACCAAGCCGTCAACAGGGTAGGGAAATGGTGATGAACTCACACCAGTAACTCTTTCTGTCCAATGATGAATGACCGCTTCTATATTGTCAATGGTAGGCTGTTCGATAACCTCTCTATCTATAACCTTGAATCCTTGTTGTTCAAGCCACTCCATTCTTTTTCCCCAAGAAGTTATTTCTTCCTCTGTATAAACGAGTGTAAAAGGAATCCAACGCAAGTGGCGGGCTTTTACTTCATTGATGTCTTTCAGTGTGAGAGAGGCCTGATGCGAGGTTGCGAGGGTTGGCATATTCTTCCTCTGCTTCCATGTTAAACTGTTCAAAGTCAGGATAACTGATGACAGCTTCACCACGGATAACAAGATGTCCCTTATAGGGAATGGTTTGTAAGATACCATCAATAGCCGTAGAAAGATGAGTAATATTGGTGCCAATATGACCATTTCCACGTGTGACAACCTTTGTCAGTTTACCATTATCGTATGTAACAACAAGTGTCAATCCATCCAATTTCCATGAGAGCCATATAGGTCTATTCTCTGCCCATTTAGCAAGATCTTCTACCTGTTTTTGCCATGATAGTGCAGGGAATTACGTTTTCTTCTTTTACCTGCAAACATTATCAGCAGATACGTTTTGTGTTGGAGAATCGGGGAGTATAATACCTGTTTCTTCTTCTAACTTTTTAGCTTTATCAAAGGCTGCATCCCATTCATAATCAGTCATAAGTTCATCACGACCATTGTAATATGCATCGGAAGCAGTAGCATTGTTGATTGACAAGTGATTGTATTTCTGTAGTTCATTGTTTTGTTTGATGATTGACGATGACAAATCAGTATTAAATGATTAAAAAGTAGAAATAGGCAAAGACAAACTTCTTATTATTTCCAAAAGCTGCTTTGATAAGTGCAGCGTCAGCTTCAGTCCAGTTGAGTTTTGAGAACTCTTTAGGCGTTAGCCAGCAAGAGTCAAGATGTGCAAGCAACTTAAAGTTATTGTCATGTGCCATACAGTCGTAGGCAGTAAGGGTAATGGTAAAGTCTGGATACTCATATTCAACGCTCCCAAGTTTTGCTCCGACATAGATGTCCCAGTCCATTTCGTCATTTCACGACGCGTAAAGCCTCGTAATCACTTCCTTCATTGTACTTTACCACCAGGAAACTCCCAATGTTCAGCAATGTAATTAGGACCTTTACGCAATCGCTGTGTACATAGAATCTTATCTCCGTCATGAATAACAGCGCAGACAACGTTGAGATGTTTCTTTTCCATAATCTTATCTATCGTTCGGTTATTTTCGACCTCTTACTTCTTGCTTTTTATTTGCAAAATATACTACAATTCTGCCAAATAAGTTCTATCCTTTTCTTAGAATTAATTTCAATTCTTTATAGGCAACTCATATCTTTTGCGTATCTTTGTACATTAATAAGATATTAGAAATTATAATCATTTATGTTCACTAACAATTGCCATTATTGTAGTTCTCGTGTTGGCTATGCGCTCATAGCAATGGAGAGTCTATTACAGAGTTAACGCAGCAGTTGCCTTTGTTGATGTTTGTTTTCGCTGGACACTACATGTTTGATCCCAGCACCGTTTGTACAGCTAATGCACCCAGACTTTGAGGGAACAGGTGATAAGTGCTGTGTCGTTTGTAAATGCTCTGATAACGGAGCATTTAGCGATACCGCTACTCACACTTTCTTCCTTATAGAGCTAGCGACGATCGGCGAAAATCGTCGATCAGAACGGGAGGATTCAACTGGGTGAAGAATGATGCAGTCTAAAACAAAGCGTAGTCTTTTTGTGGAAGATTGCTTTCACGATCTTCCTTTCTGCTATCCTTGATAACCTAACGACAAGTATCGTGATGGTTATGATTTTGCGTAAAGCTTGTACAGGATAAGCGACGATTGAATGATTTATGCTTCGTTAGTTATCATTGTTGCTAATTCAGGTGGAGCTTTCTCCAATTGGCGACGTAACTACGATTATGTTGTGGAACGCGAGGCAGGACAACTGCAGGTGGTGTAATTAGTGAGATATTTATTCCTTCATTAGTTTTCATCGTTGATACCAGCATTCTTGCTTCAGATGCTTTTGAAAGGTAATATTCAGTATGATGACATGTGACAGAGTGATATGTCAGGGTGATCGTGAAGTCTTGGAGTTTAATGGGTTCCAGCGTAAGACAGTCTTGCTATCGGTAGGTGGTCTTTTGCTCTGTTCCTTTGTTCCACTTCTTTACTGATTTACCTCCCTTTTGCTGGTATTTTGCTCGTATTGGGTATTTTATGGACAGCGACAGTAGTATTCTCATCGTAATCTTCATAAGAAAAAGAGGCGATGAGATTCAATTCTCAAAGCGTGCAAAGTAGTTCTACAGTCGTATCGATATGTCTACTATCATCTTTCTTCCTTGGCATTTTGATGGCTGTGGCTTGTTTTGGAAATAGTGAGGTGTGTAGGGAGTTAGGTCGTGGTCTGAACACAACCTTTAATGGTAATCATTATGCTGTGACTGGTATTATTGGTGTACTTTCAGCTATTGCTGACAACGTTCCACCTCGTAGCTGGTAGTATGGGTATGTATCCTATCGGAATAGAGCCAGATATGGCAGTTGATGGTATCTTCTGGCAGTTGCTTGCTTATTGTGCTGGTGTGGGCGGTTCAATGCTCATCGTTGGTTCTGCAGCAGGTGTTGTTGTTATGGGTCTTGAGAAGATTACCTTTGGCTGGTATATAGAAGCGTACATGTGGATTGCTTTTCTTAGGTTACATTGCAGGTATCCTTTCATACTGGGTTATCCGTACATGTATTTTTACCACTCCGCTTTAATAGTTAATTCTTCAACTACTATAATTTTGTAGGAACATAAGCCCTCGTCTATCCCAATAGGCTTTTATGATGTGGATAGACGAGGGCTTATTTCTTTGCTTTTTCAGAAATGAAGAAGTCAAAAGTGGAAGAGGTTAAATCTTTTATCTCTTTCTAAAATGCATACTACAATAGTTTTGATTTTTATTTTACTGTCACTTTTAACACTTTCTTTGTTTGAATACTCTGTAATTCAGAGAGTTATTTGATTAAATTAGTTGACAGGAGTGACAGGAAAACATATTTTGAAGAAATTGCTTTATTATAGAAAATCATAGAAGCGGAATGAATTAGATAGCGTATTACAATACAAGATAGTCTTTGGAGGAAAGTATTAAGGGATTGTTTGTACATTGAGACATTCCTTATCAATATGCTCTTTTCGCCACATGGAATAAGAGTCATAACAAACCTTTCTTCTCTTTCTTTATCAGTGTGTGGGGCCGAGCACACATTGTGCGGAGGCTTAGCACCAATTGTGCGGAGGCTTAACACCAATCATTTGGATGGTTTATAGCTTTGAAATCAATCTGTTATTTGTAAGGTGGGAAGAGCTATTATCGTGTTTTACTACGATAAAATTATAGGAGATGCACAAGTCATGCACCTCCTATTTATCGTTTATAGCGAGTTTTATACAGCCTTGACCTTATAGTGTCTGTGTTTTTTATAAAACTTTATGATGAGTTTGACGCTTTATTTAAGTTATAAAGTCAAGCTGTATAGTTTATCTTAGTTGGCAAAGCGAACGTTTTGTGCGCTATATCCAACTACAATTTTACCCTGAATAAGTTTACCCTCTGGAGAGTAATAGAAAACTTCACTTGGCGCTGTATAGCTTGGGGTATCTATAATATAGATATTACCATAACGGTCAACATTAACCTGTGATGGATTCTTGAGGCCTGTCATATCAAGGTCGGTTTCCTTTCCAGTCGCAAGGTCGTGGATAAAGAAACGCTTATTTGCTGCGTCGCCATAGACAGCATATAAACATACGTGTGCATTTTTCTTAGCACTATATGCAATAGAACTTGCGTTGAAGAGCTTTTTAACCTCATCGTTCTTTGCGTTAATCTTCTGTACAAGTGCTGTGTTGTGGCTGAACATAGAAACAAAGTAAATATCATTACCAACAGCAATATTCTGGTTGTAAGGATTCTTGCCAACGGTAAGGGTCTTTGTCTTTTTGAATGAGTTACAGTCAACTACAGCTACTGTATTACCATTACCATAGCCTGAGATATTTGCATAGAGTTTACCATTAGCAACAGAAAGTGCCTCTGGGTGATCACCAACCTCTACAGAGTCAACCAACGGCTGCACTGAGTTGTTAGGATTCATCTTATATACCTTACCATTGTGAGCTGAGAAGTAAACATAATTACCATCTGATGCCAAATAGCGTGGGCTGGCATTGTGTAACTTAATTGTTTGTTCTTTCTTACCCATTCGGTCCAAAACTTCAACCTTTGAAGATGTTGTACAAGTAACGACAAGCTTAGTTCCAAAGACAATTAAGTCCTGGGCATCACCGATTCCGATACCGTTCTGAGTCATGTAAGCATTGCTGTAGATGTATGGTGCAGTTGGACGTGACTCGCTGTTATAGTCGAGAATACCGACTGTACCATCATTTGCATTCCAGTTACCAGCACAAGCAACATATACATCTGTGCTTGATACTGCTGGCTGTTTGTAAGTAAAATCATTGTCATCACTACAAGCTGTGAATGTAAGCGTTGACATCAGAATGACACCAAGCGCAAGAAGATTCTTTTTCATTTTCTTATTGTTTTGTTTATAATTTGTTGTTATCTCTTTTATTTTCTCTTTGCTTTTTACAATATTCTCTTTTTCCTCAAAGTTTCCAACTTACTGTGAGTCGCCAGTTTGTTCCTGGCATAGGATAAAAGCGTACAACCTCATAGTTCTTGTTGCCAAGGTTGCGTAAGTCGAATTGTAGACGTAGTTGTTGTTTGAAGATGTTGATATCCTTTGAAACCGTAATACTATGGTCGGTGAAGGATGTCATGCGGTTGTCAGGAATATTATATCCCAATGAATAGCGTTCGCCCATCAACAATAGGTTGTAGCTTAAATCCAGCCACGGAGTGTGTAGTAGCGAACTAAGTGACCCCGAGTGGCGTGGAGTATAAGCTATCTGGTGTCCATAGTAAATATAGGTTGGATTAGTTTTATCGGTTGCGTTGAGCATACTATAGCTTCCAGTCACACTGAGTGACCAGTCATTGCTCCATCGTTTCTCTACATTAGCGGAGATATCAAGTCCTATTTGTCGCACTTTTCCCGCATTCATCATTTGCCAGTAGAACATCTTTGGTACTGCAATAATCTTATCTGTGATATTACCGAAGTATCCATCTGCCGTCAACGAAAGCTGAAGTGTACGATTGAAGGTATGAGAATAGGTTGCGCCGAGATTCCACTGGCGTGACTTCTCAGGATTTAATCGACGATTTCCAATACCTGTATAATAAAGTTCATTAAGTGTTGGTGTGCGGAAGATGTCCTTATATCCAAAGCGGAAACGGAGGTCTTGTAAGGCGTCTCCATTGTAGGCTGAAGGCAGGGGAGAAGCGATGGAAGCCATCAGAGGCATTACCTATCTTTACATGCTCCGTGATATTCGTTGCAAGGAGTGAGGCATTGAAAGTGAACTGACCTATACGATAGTTTGCTGCCAATGCTGTCCATAGGGAGTTGCGTGTAGGATTTGCAGCCCGTGAAAGTGTACTAGTTGAGAGATGGTTATGCGCATGGGTCTTGTGCCAGAGAGAGCTGAGTCCCCTGCAACGGCTCGGTCCATAACGTAGCTCGCTGCAGCGTCTTCCTGCCGTCTGTAGATATCTTTCTTTATAGCCACTTGCAGGCACATCTCGAGTAGCGTGACCATGAGTAATTCCACCTTAGCAGCTGTGCTTTTGAATCCTGATACGCTGGCTGAATTTATTTCAGAAAAAGCTGTGAAGACATTCTTGTCAACTAATCGTTCAGCAGAGTAGGTGTTATCGTAGATGACTGCACCCGGTAAGCCTCGATGAGAGGTGAAACCGTATGTCTTCCACTTCAGTATTTGCTTATCATTGAGTTGATAATCAAGGTTAATTTCTCCTCTCCAAGTCTCAATGTCACTATTGTTACGTCGTTCATTGATAGTCTTGATACCATTTTTCAACTTGAATGCGTAAACGCCATCAGCCCTTTCATAGCTTCCGTATGCTCCAATGCCAAGCCGTGAAAACTGCTGGTGGAAGAGTAGGGAAGGTGAGAAAAGACCGTAACTACCTGTACGTATGGTTGTGGAAAGTTCTGTCTTCTTTCTTGTTGACTCGCTATTATGGTCTGTATAGCTTTGCAGTGTATTAATATTAATCATTCCCGCAGAAGCGTATGACTTTGCACTCTGATAAATATTATCGTCTTGACCAATCTGAAGACTGATGAGAGAAATGTTATCGAGATTAAAGCGAGATAGATCTACTTGTCCGCTTTGACAGTCACCCACCTGAACACCATCATAAACGACTCCCGTATGACCAGCTCCAAGTCCACGGATGTTGACCGTCTTCATACCGCCCACACCGCCATAGTCCTTCACCTGTACACCTGCAAAACGTTTAAGGCGTCGACCATATCGTGGATGCCAAGTCGTTCCATATCAGCATGTGAAAGTGTCTGTACTGGCGAACTTGCCAATACATTTCCAGAAATACGGAAACCATTGACCACAACCTCATCTATGGTTTGTGTTGTGTCAGTACCAAGAGTCTGTGCAGTTGTACCGAGCGGGCACAATAATAGCAAGAAAGAAGCCAATTGCCTCATATCTCATTCAGTAATCAAAGGGTTCTATGCAGTGCCCTTTCCTCGAGGGATGCAATGACTTTGCAATGGCAGGTCTTCTGACTTGTTATCCAATGTAGGTAAGCACCTTCCTGGGTTTTATATTTACCAGTGGTATCAGCTTACCAATGAGAGACAACTTACAGCTGCGGGACAGTAGCGGACTCCCACCGCACTTTCTTTTTAATCATGATGGTAATGAGACCTATTGCATTTTGCAAAGATACGATAAAGGAGAGATAGGCAAACTAAAAGCGTACTCTTTTCTGCCTGTAGCGTAATGGTTATCACTTATTGAAAGAAGTGATTTTTAGAGTTTTGTAGGTGTTTCATCTTATGACAGCCACCCCATTGGTTGTCATCTGCATACGAAACCTACTCGATAATAAAGTCGTTCTGGCTTGAGGGGTTTCCTCGTGTCAACAAGTAACGATCGAGTAGGAGGTTCATCTTTCTACCTTTCTCAATTGTTGCTTCAAGTAGTTGCTTTGCACGGACCTTTTCCACGGAAAGAATTGTCAACACAAAGCGAATCAATATATAGTCTCACCAGCTGTTGTCCTCGTCCTCCATATCAGAAAAAGTCACGATCGAAAGCCCAAGGGCTGCATCAATGAAAGCCTTTCTTAGTTCTCTAAGTTTAGCTCCGTCTTAACTACGCAGATACCAACAATCTTATTTGTTTTCAAGTCATTGCCAGGATGTGCTTAAGATAGGAATATTGACTCAGCTCGCTGCAACCATCGAACGGGTAGTTATGGTCTTTTCTCTCCTCTACTCTTCCACCAGCAGTTTTCACTATACTCGATGATGAGACATGCAACTATGAAGGCTGGTAATTTACGCTTTCGAAGTTGAAAACGGTGTCAAGGCTATCAATGAACGT
>BNJS01002426.1_pt1 | contig 11275 bp, 19 predicted proteins | sample 8540461 | NCBI WGS metagenome assembly BNJS01 (sample SAMD00202454, study PRJDB9452) | human saliva metagenome | isolation source: human saliva | place: Japan
TAAAATATTCTCTGAGGAATCGAACCCACAATTACAGCTTAGGTGCTAAAGTTGGTACTGTAATTTCCTAAAACTATCTGTCAACATAAGTCAATGAAAAGCAGCTTGTTTCTAACTTTTCCTGTCATTCTTTGTCAAAATAAGAAAACCCTGTTTTTATTCCTTGAAAAAGTACCTGACGATTGCTTGTCCGGTGCCCGAAAGCACCGAAAGGATATAACCATTCAGTTACTAGGTTCATACCTATGGCTACCATTGTCAAAAGCTTGAATATCTTTTCTCCTTGCGCTTCCATATTGCGCTAAATATTTCTACAATCAAATCTTTATAGTATTGATCATCAAAAAGCTTTATTTTTACTACCGGTCTTTTTCTCCAATAGTTTCCGATATAGTGGTAGATAAGAATAGATTAGGTATCTTTCCCTCTATTATCTTTAGCTTTCTTAAGTACTTCACTGCATCTTTATCAATCTTAATTCCCTTTTGTACGCAGTCAATTAAAAATACTGCTTCTAAGTCAAAATCAGGATTCTTGAACAATATCTGCGAATAATTTTCATCAAAAATTCTTCCGTATATGCATACCTTAACTTGCTGGCGTTTAGAAAAGTCATAATCTGGAAGCGGAAAGTATCTCTCTTTTTGTATTCTAAAAACCCTCCGTATTCCCGTAGACTGTGAATCAATCATATTTAATTCAACCATTGTCTCTGCCAACAATTGGTTGCGGTAAAACGGAGGATTATATCGGAGTTTAATATTGGCTCTATTCTTCCCGGTAAAAGAGGCAGGGATTTGTTAAAATAATTCTGTCTTCAAACTCATTTTAAGTATATCCTTCCGCCATAAGTATACTCTGAATGTGCGATGCAATTGTTCAACAGCTCCCTCAATAGCCACATATCATACTGCTTTGTTTCAGTTGGAAAAATCATCCCAGCTCCCTTTTCAGGTATTGTATAAATACCTTTAAATAGAAACCTCTATTGGACGTTCAGATTACATCTCTTTTTATAAAATACTAAACTTTCTTTTCCATCACCGGTAGTCTCACTGTGACATTTGTACCCTCATTTTCTTTGGAATAAATGGCAAATGCACAATTCTCATCATAAATATATTTTATTCTACTCTTTATATTTCTTATTCCTATATGTTCCCCCCGTACTTTTGTTTCCTATATCAGATGTCAGTTCATTAGAGTATTTCTTCTGATATACCCGAACACCATTATCCTTTACAGATAAAACAATATTGCCTCCTTCTAGAGCTGCTTCAATAGTAATCGTCACCTATTATCAAGCCCTCTTCATCTTTATTCACATAAATACTCATGGGTAGAGCATTTTCTACTAAAGGTTGTAATATATGCAATATATATTTTCTCTCTTCCATCTTGCATTGATATTCTTGTTTTAAAATGTATCACGCATATCTATAACTTTGTATTATTAGATACTGTTCACAGCCTTTATCTCTTGCTCTAAAAGTATCATATATATATTCAATATCAATTCTTAAACGGTCTTTTAAAATTTCAATCATAGCCTTATAACAGCAATCACCTCTTCACATTTACCTTTCTGTGCTAAATATGTTGATACGGTTCATAGTATTATAGATAAAATGAGGATCTACCTGAGATACCAACAAACTATAACGCATTCGCTGTGCTCTTTGTTCCTGTTCTATAATATGATTAATATTTTTGAAGTTTTTCCGCCATCAATTAAATGCTTCTCCTACCTTTGCTATCTCATCTTTGGAATTAATCTTTACCTTGCTTCCAAATTTCCTTTTGAAATTTCATACATTTGATTCTGACACATGGGCTAATGGAGCAGTAAATCTATTAACCAACGGTATCATTAACAACATCACTCCTAATGCCAAAACAGCAACTAAAATTTCATCAGTATGACAGTTAAATACATATTATTTTTCATAATCATCCGTTCTTGTTAATCTATTCATTATCTTCCATTTTCCATACAGAGAAAATATAGCCATAGTGACTGCATCAGATTCTATATAATAACCTTCATTATATGAATTTTTCATATATAAGATTTTCTAAAGTTTTATTTTATATCAATGCCTGTTAATTCTAGATTGGTTTCTATTATTTTATTGTTTGAATTTAAAATAAGTAATCCTTACAGTATCTCCCTATATTCTGAATTAAATAATTAATTTGATCATATGAAGAAATTACTGTTACTGTACCGGAAAATTCATATTAAAAATGGCAACATAAGCATATGCCATATTAAACTGATTTCCAAATACAGTTGAGAATCACTGCTGTATCGAAAAGGATAAATAAAATCCCCCTTTCTGTCGCCACTGTAATATTTGTCAATTTAATTTTATATGGTTTTTAATTTTGCTCAGAATACTTCACTGTGTCAAATTCATAATATTCATTATTAATATGCCCCTACATGTATCCCTAACTTGCGATAAGATTTAACCTCATTTTTATCTGTAAACCAGATAAATAAAGTCTAATCTTAACCTGAATTTCTTTGCCTGGCTCATCAAAATATACCTCAAACAATTGTTTGAGTTCATCATTATTCTTCACTACTGAGTAAAGCGTCCAATTCCTCAAAATATTGCTCCATTCCTGTCATTATCTGCCCTATTTAAAATTCATAACATTTTTGCAATCAGTATTAATTGCACTGTTATATAAACGACATTGAACACAAAAATTGTTAATAATAAAACATTGTTACAAAAATTTAGTGAAATCAATAATTTGCTTCTTAACCTCATTCGTTTTATTCCTTATTTTATTCTTCCTCTCCTATAGTTGATTTGGAGTTATTCCTGTATTCATAAAAACTTTACTGAAATACTGATTAAGTATAACCAACAAGTTCGGATACTTCATAAACCATTAAATCTGTCTTTGCCAGTAATGCTTGGCATTTTAACTCTTACATCTTTATATAATCACTTACATTTATTCCTACCTCTTCTTTAAATTTTGTTGATAACCATCTTGAACTGATATTTACAGATTCTGCAACACTTGCAGAAAGATAATTCTATATCAGAATATTTTCCTGAATTATTTTTGCATTTAAAATAACTTTTGAATACTCAGAGTATCGTTATCACTTAGTATATATACAAGCTCACTAACTTTAAACTCTATAAAATCTAAAACTTTATTAGGAACTCTAAAGTCATATGCCCCTATTTTCCACTATCGAAAACTTTTCTTCACTTCTTTGCCTACTACCCCCATCTTCAAGTGCGCATTGCCTCAAAAAGTTTTTGCAATACCACATATATGATCTTCTTTTTCCATAATAGTCTTAATTGTACCTAATGTTCTTTTACATCAGTTCTTGATCGCTTTTCTTCAATCTATATTTATAATTTCTTCTGCTGATAATTGATAATATTCATTTTCCTTTCTTCATTTTACTATATAGTTTTTGAATTCTACTATCTGTATTTTATTTTTCCAAGTACCTTTCATAAATTTGTTTTATATTTTCACGATAAATATTTCCAAACTCTTTAACAGAAATTTTGCCGGTATAATAATACACTTCAAATTGCTGGTCTTGTATTTGGTTCATTTTTCAAATACTTTGCTTGCAAAATTGTAAAAAGCTTATCAAAAATACTACTTTTGAGCAACTATGTCAGCGTTAATATCTATTATGGCTAAATACTGTTCTTCATTAATTGGAAATGAAGCGCTAACAATCATTTTGTGAGTCTTCGGTACGCTCTCACATATAGATGAAAATTCATATTCAAAAAGTATTTTCCAACATTTTTCTCTTTGGGCATAAATTCACTTATGAATTTAGGTGCTATTTTTGCAACTATAATATAACAATATATATACAACTATATATTCGTTCTCATCAAGTATCATCTTATATTTATCTTCGAATATATAAATAATTCTTCTAAAATTATTTCGAGTTGTATACAAATTTTGCATTTTCTCTTTTCAATTTCTATTCGTAACAGTAAAAGTTTTCTTCTTCAAATCGCTTTTTAATAAATAGTCATCGCTTCCCAGACATGTTGTCGTTTTACATAATCAAAATTTTTATGTGCAGACAGAAACAATATGTGCGTCTCATCATATCTCTTATAATATTAACAAGTTCCAACCCATTCTTGCCCGGCATTTTAACATCTGATATAACCAACTCCGGCTTATATTTTTATAGAGACGCAGTGCCTGCTCTGAATTAGTTGTTGTTCTATAAGCTTAAATTCATAAGCTTCAATTTATAATATTTTTCCAGATATTCTAAAGCAAGACTCTCATCATCAACAAGCAAAACTTTTATCATCTCATTCTCCTCGTAAATTTAATGCTTTCATTATTACGAAAACGGCATTTAAAAAGCTATGCAAAAAACTATTTCTTTTTCACATTCACTTCAAAATGCCGCAGTAAATTATGAATTCAATTTTGATTAATTCTTTTTAATTTTAACATTATTGATATAATCCAAAATTCTTTTGATTGTTATAAGTAAATATCATAATAATTAATAAAAATATTCCGGATGCTGTATCCTGCAATGATGCAGATAAGCCTAAACTCAACAACCCTGTCGTTAGCATATTCATTATAAAATCTTTCAATAAAAACTCAAACAAAAGATTACAATACTGCTCAAGAGCCAATCCTACATATATTCCTAACATACAATTAAATATTATATTCGTGCTTGACATATACATAGGAGTATCTATAGAACCTGAGTGAAATCTTTAGTAATGATGCTACTCCTAAAAATATTGCCGAAACAATGTAGCAAATAAAAGCTGTTTTTGCAGTATTAACCCCTGCATTCTTTGCAATTTGTTTGCGAACTTGCACAAGCTCTTACATTATATCCAAACTTTGTATAATTAAATATAAAGTAAAAATGCAATAAACATTATAGTAAAAATTATAAAAGCAATAGGAAATCTTCCTAATGTCGTAATATCACCATTTATCGCTGTTACCCATGAAATACTTGCGATATTAGATAATGTTTCATATATCATACAAACACCAAGAGCTGTTACAATTGCCGGAACTTTCAAAAACATATACATAATTCCTGAAATAATTCCAAAAAACAATCCTGATGCAACTTAACAATAATAGCAAAGGGCAGCAACCCTATTCCATATAAATATGTTGCTTTAGCACCTAACATTGCCGCCAGCATTACTACAGCTCCTGCACTTAAGTCTATTCTTCCACACATCATGTTACAACACATTGCATAAGAAATCAACGTAGGTACTAATGACTGCTTAAGGTTCATTAACAAGAGCTTGCAGGTTTTCCGAATGTTCCTCCTGAACATATGAAAAATAACAAATAAGTACAAACACAGGTAATAATATCACTTTTATAAAATTTTTATCTTTTGGGATTGTATTATCATAAATCCCCTTTCCTGATTTAATTGCCCTCTCCCTATATTGCCTTAGTATCTTCAATACTATACTCTTTACCCATTCTCAATAAATCTTCTGATTTTGCAGCGGATTTTTGAAGTATAAACATCTATTTCATCTCTGTCCGTCTTACACTCCATCATTATGCAAATATCATATAATCCGAAAAATTCTTGTCCGGATTTACATACTATAAAATTAACAGAGCACTTCAACTTTTTGCATCAGTTCCTTCAAGGGCATTATAAAGTAGAACAAATGGGAAAACAACATCACATACTGCCCACCTATTGCACATACGGTATCACCATTATCTAAGCTCTTCTGACAATTTTCTGAAAAATCACAATACGCAATTTTAACTTTCCCTTCACGTCCTGCTGATTTAATTGGCTCGGCACAATATTCAGTACCCAATAAAGTAATCGCAATACCATCAATACTACTATCAGCAGCCAAAAAATCCTCAACAGCTTTTGTAAATTCAAGCCCTCTGTATTCTCCTGCCTTATTAATTTTAGGATTATCTTCAAAAGCCTTCATCATTCCATCCATCTTCTATCATACTAGGTAATACCAGGCTCACTAGCCAATTGCAGCAATATTTTTACAGCCTGAGCTAATCAAGCTTTCAATAATTTGATATCCCGCATCATAATCTGCTTCATATGAACTACCCACAAAATAATTACTTGCAAATACTTGATCGCGTATTGTCTCATCTATCTGAGACCAACCTACTCCAAGATATACTTCATTCTGTTCGCAAATTTTCAACCCCTGCAAAACAGCCGTCCCCCGAAAAATTTGTTGTAATTATTGCATTTACTCCTTGTGAACAAAGGTTTTCAATTGCTGAAAAGGTATGTTTCATCAGCAAAATTTTCAATAATATAATGAGTTAAACCTAACTCCATACGCTTTTCCTAAATAATCTGAATACGCTTTATATTTTGAACACAAAAATCTGTTGTAGTGTAATTATTACTCTATTGTATACTTTCCATTTTCATCTCCGCAAACCTCTCACTGATTTTTGATGATATTTCCGGCTGTTTTGAACCTGTTGTTTCTTTCTTAACATTTCCGCAACCTGACAGCCCAAGTAAAACAGCAAACTTACCAATACTACTGTTATTACATTCTTCATTCTTATTAGATTCCTCATTTTTCTCCTCCATATTTTAGATTCCATCTTTATTCTTAACATATATTAAAAACACCAACTACCAGTAGTACAAATCCTTGAATTCCTTCAATTATACGTTCATTCACTCCAATAATTATTAATCCGTTTCTTAGTAAAATAACTGAAAAGCTTCCAATCAAAGCTCCAATCATTTCTACGCGCGCGGAAAGAGGAACTCCTCCCAAAAACAAGTGCTGTAACAACATTCATCTCAGACCTTGTCCTGTAGAAGTGCTTACACTTCCTGCTCTTACCATTAAAATAAATCCTGCAATTCCTACTGTAATACCACTTATAATATACATCAATCATTCGCGTACTTTTCCATTACTCCTGCTTGTTGTGCCGCATTTTGCATTTCCTCCTATCGCCTTATCCCTACACTACTCTTTTCAAATAACAAATAACACACTATAAAAGTTCCTAATAGCACACACACTTTAAATATTTGATTATCATAATCATACAAGTACACCGGAATACTGTATTTCTGATTTGCGCATACTGTATTCAATATTCCTCTGCACATATACATTATGCAAAGTGATGCTATAAAGTAGCGATACATTTAAATACACAGACACAAGGGCATTTAATAAAAACCAAGCAAGAGCAGCTAAAATATTTGATATAAAAACGACTCCCACAGGTGCACCTGCATTAGCAACAAAAATAGATACTAATACACTTATACCTATAACCCCTCCATACGATAAATCCATACCTCCATGGGAATAAACAAAAATTGCTCCAAAAGCCATTATAGCTACATAAACTGTTTGATTTAAAACACTGTTAACATTGCCCTTAGTTAACAACTTTCCTCCACTAAGCAGATGAAAAATAATTATCATAAGCACAATCCCGATAAAAGGAACAATTTTTTTTATTAAATCGCTTGTACTTGAAAAAGACTTTGTTTTTATACTTTCTACTGCATCCACATTTCACAACCTCCTATACCATATCTTTAATCAAACTTGCTTCACTCAAGTCAGGATTCCTGCTGAAATAATTCTTAATTTTTCCATTTTTCATTATTATGATTCTGTCACTCATTCCGATAAGTTCCGGAAGCTCTTCCGAAATCATAACAATTGATTTTCCTTCTTTTTTAAGCCTATACATAAGCTGATACATGAATGCTTTTACACCTATGTCAATACCTCTTGTAGGGCAATCTAAGATGAATATCTCAGATTCATTCCCTAACCACTTGCCAAACACTACCTTTTGTTTATTTCCTCCACTTAAATCTTTTACATCCTGGTATATATCTCTAAACTTAATGCTAAGATATTCCGCCTGCTTTTTAGCAAACAATCTTTCCCTTGTTCTTGTAATTAAACCTAATTTTGATATTTTAGGCAAAGATGGTAAAATTAAATTATCAACAATGCTGGCTGAAAGAATTAGTGCTTCCTTATCACGGTTCTTCGATACATATCCCAATTTATTCTTAATTGCTTGTCCTTCATTTGTAATCTTCTTTCCATTTTTAAGGATAATTTCTCCATATATAGGTTTCAAATTTCCAAATAATGCTTTCCCCAAATCATGCATACCGCAATCAGTTAGACCACCTATTCCCAGTATCTCTCCCTTGTGTAATTCAAAGGAAACACCTTTTACACTATCTCCTAAGTATATGTTTTACATTTAGCACAACATCTTTACTAATGCTTCCATCATAGTCACTTCTATAATATTCGCCTGTTATTTTTCTACCTACCATCAATTCCTTAATTATATCTTCCTGAAACTCCTCTTTTTTAAGTTCCGCTATAAGCTCACCATCTCTCAGCACTATCATTCTGGTACATATTTCCATTAATTCTTCCAGGTCATCTAGAGATAAATACAACCGTTCTGTTCTTTTCTTTATATTCTTTTATAATCCTATAAATAATGTCTCTACCACGTTGTGATAAAGCAGTTGTCGTTTCATCAATAATAACTATTTTAGGATCTATATATAATGCACTTACAACCTCAATCAATTTCCTATCTTCCAGACTATATTTATTGATAGGCGCTTTAGGATCAATATCCTCAATTCCTACATTGCTTAAAGCTTTTTGCCTCCTTATACATTTTGTTGCGATTAATAATACCTAAATGTGTAGCATTTTCTTCTTTTCCCATATTATCTGCCACTTTTTATTCCTGAAATAGTGCCCATTTCTTGTGTAATCATCTTTAATACCTATGTTTTTGTGCATCAATAATGTTAATCTGCTTATATGTTTTTCCCTTCCAATTCAAGACTTCCTTCTGTCGCAGTATGCACGCCTGAAATAATAGAAGATAGTGTAGACTTACCGGAGCCATTTTCTCCTATCAGCCCTATTATTTCACCTTTTTCTAGAATTAAAAAGAAACATTTTTAAGGCACTTGTTAATCCAAACTTTTTGATATGTTTCTTATCTTTAAAACAACCTTTGAATCCATATTGTTGATCTCTCTCTATTACGCCAAAACAATGACATTCCATGACAATTTTTGGAAGAATAGCATTTTCTCCTGTAATACATAGCTTTTTCATAATTACATTATCCTTATTTTTCAAAAGTATTTATAATTCCATAATCATCTCCAAATAAAGCAAAATGTTCTTTTATTTTCTTTTTCACCATATCCCTGCAAATTGATTTCAAAATTCACTTCTTCTTTTTGATCACAGTTTAGAACAAATATTTTTATCTCTCCTTTCTCTTCGTCATAAACAACAGCAGGCTCTACTATATTCAGTATTCCAAACTCTGATTCATACTTTGGTGAATCTATCACTGCTTTCATAGTTGTACCATGTCCATATTTGCTTAGCATATAAAATGTATTGTATGTTGCCTGTTTAAAAATACCCCCATTTTTATTGTTGTAATAGGGGCAATAACATTTTATCAATTGTGCTAAACATGCAATTTCAACTATATCGGTATTGTTTAATAAGTAATACCAAGTCCACCTAATACAAATGGCATCCAACAAACTATATTTTTCTTGTAAAATTGGTGGTGCGACTTCCCATTTCCCTGCTGAAGTCATTTCAAAAAGTTGTTAATCCTGCAGATCATCTAATGAATTCAATTTGATATCTTGAAAATTCACACATTCCATTCATCTAAACATATTTTTTAAATCCTTCTTATAATGATTTTTACTTTTAACATAGTCGATTACCTTTTTGCTATTTTTAATATGCTCATCTAATTGTTTATATGCCGCCAAAAATTTGTAATCCCTTGTCCTGAATTCATTGTATAATTATGAGTCGATAAATAATCCACTTGTTCATATAGCTCTGTTAACATTATTCTATCCCATTCCATATATGTAGGAAGCATCTCATAACTGCTGCCATAGGCAACCAATTTTATATCCGGATCAACCCATTTCATTATTTTAGCAGCTTCTCTAGCCTTTTTAGTATAATCTTCTGCTGATAAATGCCCTGCCTGCCAACTACCCTCCATTTCGTTTCCCAGGCACCAATACTTTATATTATACGGTTCCTTGCTTCCATTTTTTATTCTCAAATCACTCCAATATGTTCCTCCCGGGTGATTACAGTATTCAACAAGATCTCCGGCATCTTTGATGCTTCCGGTTCCAAGATTAACAGCTATCATTGGCTCAATTCCCGCCTTTTTTGCCCATCTGCAAAATTCATCAATTCCAAATTCATTAGTCTCAATGCTTGACCAGGCATAGTCCATTCTTCTTGGTCTATTCTCTCTTGGTCCAATACCGTCATGCCAGTCATAACAAGAAACAAAATTACCTCCCGGATATCTGACTAATGGAATATTCAATTCTTTAACCAATTCCAAAACATCCTTACGATATCCTTCTTCATCTGAACAGGGATGTCCCGGTTCGTATATACCAATATATACTTCTGCCCAAAATGTTCCGTAAAAAGGAATACATTTTTATTAATTTTCCCGATTGAATAATGAATATCACTAAAAAGCATTTTGCTGTTTTCATACAAATACCTCCCTAAATTTTAACTGAATTTATATGTTTTTATTCTATATTAATTCACAATAACTAGTCCATATATATATTTTGATTTTTACATGTTTTTCAATCTTTTTATATAGTTTTTGTGATTTTTAAGAAATCAGATTTCAGAACACTTTATATGATTTTTAGATTAATATCGAAAACACCAGAAATGTAATATATTTCAGTTATGCACTGTTAAAAATGAAATATTACCTAAATGCAAAAATATTCAGGATTGAATGAATACATTTTTATCAAGAGCTATATGGAAAATCGGATAAGAAAGGGGCTGTGGCATAGTTGCAATATCTTCTTTTGTTCTTATCAGAGCAGTTCCCTCCTCAATATTTTTACCGTTAAAAGTTCTGGGAATTTTGTCTGTTTTCTCCAATGTAAACGATAGAAGACACTGACGATGTAGGTGAAGAAGGATTTTTATATCTTTTTAACCTCGCACCGCCTTGTTTCCTACGCCCACATAATGGCGGGCATTACCGTTTTAAAATGCCTTCATGTCACTGAAAAATGGAGAATTTCCTACTAAATAAAAAGCGGTAATGATTTTGTCTTCATTACCGCTTAAAATGGATGTTCTCTGCGGGAATCGAACCCCACAATTACAGC
>BNJS01001765.1_pt1 | contig 11256 bp, 12 predicted proteins | sample 8540461 | NCBI WGS metagenome assembly BNJS01 (sample SAMD00202454, study PRJDB9452) | human saliva metagenome | isolation source: human saliva | place: Japan
TCGGCCTGAAATATGATAGTACGATGACCACTACCATCCTTTCGTTTAGAGCCGTGTTTCAAATAAGACCGCACACGACCTTATTTCGTCTTTCCGATATAATGGTCACCATATCAGAACACCCGGTAATCAGAAGACGCACTTTCACTAGCCATTCTTCGACAGTACAAATATTCAATTCGACGAGCCATCCATTCCATCCCGCTGGCGGCGATGAATGACCGGAGAATCAAAGAATCCAGCGAATAAATGACAGGAAGAAGATCAATGGCTGCGTAACCGACCAGCAACAAAAATCTCCTGACGCAAAGAAACAGAACAGCATGAAACCAAGAATCGTTCAGCGATACTGAACCAGGTTACCAGCATCGTAACGAAGACAACCAACAGAACCTGAAGGCAATTAACTATCAGCATTACTTAGATCCACCAGTGGGATTGCCTGTGAGTGATGGTGATTTACGGACCAAATGTGACAGCAGCAACAGGACCAAGAGTCATTCAAAAGATTTAACTTCCAGAATGTGGGAAAATGAAACGAGAGCGCCTACTATCATTTGTGATAGTGTATTGGTTGCGACCATGAAGTTTCAAAAGAAGAATATGATACACAAATCAAAAGATTCAACGTTTCAAATGGGGATGTTAAGATTAAGGATGACTTAAATTGAAAAATGAGAAATGAAGCTCTGAAAGACTTGATTTAAAAAGCGATGGATTATCGTGACCAAATTATGCATTGAAGCAACCGTCGAAAACAAAACATGCGTGAATGGACCTTCAGTGGTCGATCGGGTTGATTGACCAAGTCTTCAGTACTGACAATCGATATTAAACGTAAGCCGCAATGTTCCAAGAGAAGATATCCATCAAACTGCATCAAGAATGAACGATCTAAAATGATGAATTCAAACAGGCTTGTTGAAGAAAATCAATAATGAAAAGCCTCAAAGAACTTGTGAAGCTTTAAAGGAAAAGATTATTGAACACGGATCTGACATCTGAAACTAACCCAGTATCTAGATATCAGATGAAACCAGATCGTAAAAATTATCAGTTCAAAGAAGATCATAAACAACGTTGCAACAGGCGATTCAGACGCGTCAAGACTAAGAGAAGAAAGTGACTCTCGACTTAATCTAATGATGGTGGTAAAACTAAATGAGGGCAGCTTCAAGTCTTAGAATATTTGTTTAGGCCTTTCAATTCCTGCTTGTAAATGGGTAAGGTTCGAAAACAAAACAAAAACATTACCTACGGGGAAGAATAAAGAAACGACTGACCGGTATGACAAGTTGTTCCAACTGATCAACGGATACAAGAAGAAGTACACTTCATATTACATTCCATAGACAGGTTCGAAGTAAAAATACCTTTACTTCAGTTGGAAATGATTGATGGAGTCGGCCCACAAACAAAAGAAACTGCATCAAGACGATTATGTTTCATGAAAAGCGACTATTGAAGACTTAATGGCTATCGGCATTCTGAAAAGTAGTTAAAATATTATGGAGTTTTTAAGCAAAACAACTAATATAGTTTGAAATGTACAGTTAAAATCTGTTTCATTTTATTCTGAGATCTTGAGTTTAATTTATTGTGCTTTAAAAGAGGATGTGCTATCGTTTTCTTTGTTTGAAAATAAATAAAAGGTGGTTAAACCAATGAAAAAATGGATGAAAGCTGGTTCGTTGTGGCTACATTACAGCATGCGGAGCAACACGACTAAAACACGCAATACTGCTCTAAAGCAACCGGCAAAATTACAAGAACTGAAGAGATCCAATCTACAAAACTGAAGGAAGAAACCAGAATACAAAAGTCAATTAGTAGATATGTCTGATTTAGTAAATACAATGACGCAATCAAAAGGAAGACAAGAATGATTATATAAACCATAACTAAACAGAAAAACTGAGGCACTGGACCTGACCTTATATTTATTTAAAATAATAAATATATATTTATATGTCTGAATTGCATAAGATCATCCTTAAGATGATCAATAAAAATGAACAAAACCATAGTTTATACGACGCACCGATAAATACACGAACCATACCCGTCAACAAGAAAGATGACATTAATAGATGAATAACTGAATGTCGCAAGAGAACTGGCAGCCTTCGAAAGACGGCATCAGCGGTTTGGCGGTGCTGGCGAACAGAGAACTGCACCGTAGGTATTGGCGTCCGACAAGAAAAGGGATGAAGTTATTTTCAAAAACGCGAAACCGCGATTAGTTTTTAACGACGTAAAATGCTGCATTGCTCGTACAGTGGGTCATCGGCACCACTTGCACTTTCTCCGCGATGCACATCAACCAAAACAGCAACGACGAACAAGAAAGGCACCGGTTCCGGCGGCGGCAATGGTCTGACATTAAAGATTAACGCCGCGATGCGAATTAATGCATAGCAAACGATTTAAACGATTAGCACCGTCTGAACACCGCCTCAAACAGCAACTGCAGGAAAGAAACTGTTAGTGAAGAACCAACCACGAGGACGGCAGTCAAATTAGTTTTTAACCAAACAAAGTTCAGGCTTTAAAAAGAGATAAGATTATTTGTTTTGAACATCCTCTGAGTAACCGCTGGACGAGCAACGGATCACCAAACCGAATATGGATATCATTATTCAACAAAACGTGAACACCTGATAAGGAAGATTGACCGGTTTATAATCCATGGTACTAGAAACAATGACGTGACGAAGAAATAACTGCAGACCATGAGAATAATGGGTATGAACAGCAACAGATTCAAAAGATTATTCCATTTGGCAAGGGAACGGATGTCAGCCGGAGTTCCAGGTGTCGACAGAACAGATCCTGCTGTCGTTGAATCACCAAATGTTGTAACCAGTTTATCAAACCATTAAAAGAAACTGACCTGAAACCAAATATTTTTTATTTAAAGAATCATGGATCTGTATTTTTTCAACAAAACATGAAGAAAAGAAACAGAAGAATGTAAATATAATGTAAACTGTCTCTTGTACCGATTTAGTACTGTTTCAGTAGCCTGTAGAGAGTATCAGCCAGAACTTCCTGAACAAGAATTGAAGAATTGAATGACTGTTTTTTTGTCGGCAACCATCAAAGATTAATAATTGTGAACAGACTGTCAGAAAAATACATCAAACAAAAATGTTATAATACATGTTTTACTGGGTAACATTTAAAATATGATTATATATTTAAAACTTTTTTACACTGCATATATTGTGTTATATATCAGTGAGATACATGTTTCACAACCACTATCTATATAAAAATATATGGAACAAATGAATGGTTTTGAAAGAGAATAAAGAATGATAAAACAAAGAATAATAAAATCATCAGATGATAATACTAAGATTGATTAAATATCAGACTATAAACCACAATCAAGGTACCATGCCACCAGAAACGTTATCACAGGCATAATATCGTTAACCAAAATGCACTTAATAAGACAGCTCATTGATACCTGTTTATGAAGAAGTTTTGTAACAATATCGTATTATTAGAACAAAGAACAGGTAACATCTACGATTGAGGGCTTTAAACCGTACCAATGAAGCTTCCAATACAGAGATGAAGGCTAGCAGCTATTAAAGAACAAATGGTGCTGCCAGTTCCACGCATCAACATTCGATATCTGGCACCAGACCGGCATAAGAAACAGTCATGATCCGATGAATCACTGTTATGAAATTATGCCGGTTAAACACGCACCAGACCTGAATCAGCGAAGACGATGTCCATGAAACAACCAAGAACAGCCGCATTAGCAACTGAACAACGTAATCAATAAAAATCAAATTGTTTGCAGCTAAAACTTCTATTAATATTACCGGTAATCCAATATGAAACGACACACCAAAATATTAGATCAATAAAATGAAATTCAACAACATCAGACCAACGAATAAGAAAAGAATTGAAGGGCACACACTGAAATTTGAAAATAAACGGTATCGTTGATCAGTGTTGACTTAAATAATGTTATTAAATATGCGAAAGCGTTAGCGATCAGCAGAAGGCGACCGCAGAAAACGATGATCAAAGCCACGAAATGCAGAAACTGCCAGTTAAAGAATCAAGACGCGAAAACAAATCATCCCCACAATGGCGGTATGTAATTTATGATGCCGTTGGCGAACCATTTGAAAAGGAAAGTCAACCCACGCGGTCGTGACACACACGGAGACATTAATACTGCAGCTAGCACTCAAATAATACGAATATCATACAGCCCCAAAGCTAGAATGGAATTATATATGTCCTGACAAAGATGAAGAAGGTGGTCACCACTTAAACATCAACGTATTCAACCGTGATACATTATTAGATGCTATGGAACACCCAGAAGAATACCCACAATTAACAATTCGTGTATCTGGATACGCAGTTAACTTTATTAAATTAACTCGTGAACAACAATTAGACGTAATCAACCGTACAATGCACGAAAGCATGTAATCTTAAGGTGTGAGGTCGACTGTTCTGAAATAGACCACTGGAGGAAAATTTAAGAGGATGCAAAGAATCCGATGGAATTTTGCGAAGTGGAGGTATTTTAAGGAGACCGAACCAAATTACAAAAGTTGTGAGATGACTCACCAGATTATTGAAATTAAGAAACGGATGGGCAAAATCGTCCATCCGTTTTTACTAAATAGTCCAATAGGACGCGAATTGTGATATACTAGAAGAAAAAGATGGGAGGAATAATGATGAGTGAACCTGTAACAGGATATATTCATTCTACAGAGAGTTTTGGTTCTGTAGATGGACCAGGTATTCGATTTGTAACCTTTATGCAAGGTTGCCGTATGCGTTGTGAGTTTTGTCATAACCCAGATACTTGGAATATTGGGGGCGGTCATCCGATTACTTCTCAGAATTACTCGATCGAGCGTTGCAATATCGTGCATTCTGGGGACGTAAAAGGCGGTGTAACTGTTAGCGGAGAGAACCTTTATTGCAAATTGATTTCTTAATCGATTTCTTTTAAACGTTGTAAAAAGCTGAGTACACACGACTTTAGATAGTTGTGGAATGCCGTTCATGTATGACGAACCGTTTTTCTCAAAATTCGAAGAATTATTAGAATATACGGATTTAATTTTATTAGATATTAAACATATTGATGACGAACAACATAAGAAATTAACTGGGTGGACAAACACGAATATTTTACAGTTGGCACAGTATTTATCTGATAAAGGACAACCAGTTTGGATTCGTCACGTATTAGTTCCTGAGCGTTCAGACTATGATGAGTATCTCATTCGATTAAGTGATTTTGTTGCTGGCTTGAAGAATGTTTTAAAATTCGAAATCTTGCCATATCATAAATTAGGTGTTTATAAATGGAAGAACTTAGGAATTCCATATAAATTAGACCATATTGAGCCACCGACTCAAGAACGTGTGGATAATGCTCGTCGTATTTTAAGAACGGACGATTATAAAGGATTTTTAAATGCATAATGAAAGAACTGTTATAGTGTTCAAGCTATAACAGTTCTTTTTTTGCGGAAATACTAGAAATAATGCATTATCTATTGGTTTTAAGTGATAATTATGTTAAAATTGTCAATGTAAATTTATATAGAAGAGGCCAAATTATGAGTAAATTATTAGTTTTCGGACATCAAAATCCAGATACAGACGCGATTACATCAGCGATTTCATATGCTTATTTATTACGTCAATTAGAGAAGATGCAGAAGCAGTTGCCCTTGGAACTCAAATGAAGAAACACAATATGCTTTGGATTATTTCAGAAAGAAGCTCCACGAGTGATTGGAGATGTTTCAGAAGAAACAAATCGTGTTGCATTAGTAGACCACAATGAAGTTCAACAAAGTGCTACTGGTGTAGAAAAAGTAGAAGTTGAATATGTAGTGGATCACCACCGTATCGCGAACTTCCAAACTGCCAATCCATTATTCTATCGTGCAGAGCCAGTAGGTTGTACAAATACAATTCTTTATAAGATGTATAAAGAATATGGTGTAGAAATTTCCAAAGATATTGCTGGATTATTGGTTTCAGCGATTGTATCAGATACATTATTATTCAAATCACCTACATGTACACAACAAGATATTGAAGCAGCAACTGATTTAGCGAATATTGCTGAAATTGATGTGAATGTGTATGGCTTAGAAATGTTAAAAGCTGGAACAAACTTAGGTGACAAATCTGAAGATGACTTAATTGACCTAGATGCGAAATCATTCCCAATGGGTGGAGTAAATTTACGTATTGCTCAAGTGAATGTAGTGGATCCAGAAGAACTATTAGCTCGTAGAGAAGCTTTAGAAGAAAGTATGCGTAATGCAAATGCAGCAAACGGATATGATACTTTTGTCTTTGTTATTACAAATATTTTAACTAGTGTTTCAACTGTCTTAGTAGTAGGTGAACACTTAGATAAAGTAGCTTCAGCGTTCAATGCAAGCTACACAGATGGCCTGTTAACATTACCTGGAGTTGTTTCACGTAAGAAACAAGTTGTTCCACCATTAACAGTAGCTTTTGAAGGATAAAAAAACGGAGTGGGTGAGGAACATCCTTTAAGTCCTCCCCACTTTTTTAGTAAAGGAAAAGAAATATGCGAAATCTATTACAGTTAGTGAAAGATGCGCTTGTACCACGATCAAAAAGAGTGGACCATTTCTCTTGTAACGATAAAGGTGCGGAATCTTTCTGTGATGAAGAAATTTTATACGCAAGTTTTAGGACTTGTAGTTCTACAAGATTTTGAAGAGGAAATTTTGATTGGGCATAGTAGAGGAAGTGTCCCTTTATTACGATTAGTTCAAGGTAAAGGCAGCAAAAATTCTATTCTGACTACATATTTTATCGGCTTTAAACTTGAAAAACCATTTCAAATGGGAGAATTGATCAATCGATTAATTCTTGAAGAACAGACGATTACAGCCACTGGTTTTGATGGTTATACCAATAATTTTTATATTATAGACCCTGAGGGAAATCGATTGAAGTTTATGGTCGAAGGTGAGAGTGGATACGATCTCGTTAATCAATATCTAGAAGGAACAGAAATGAATCGTTCCCTTCATGAGTTTATTGATGGAGTAGATGCATTGTCTGAAGAGTTTCCACCATCCGCAACGATTGCTCAAGTTCATTATAATGTCGCCGATGTTGAAGAAACGGGAGCATTTTTAATCGATGCGTTTTTATTCAATACAACATTTGATTATGTGACGAAACGCAAAAATTTTAAAATTAATCGCGATGGCTATTCACTTAGTATTAACTCGTGGAAGTTTATCCCAAGATTCCATGAAGATTTCTATGGAGTTTCTGAGATTGAGTGGCGTGTTCCAAATATGAGAGAATTAGAAAATCTTGTATTAAACTTAGAATCTAAAAAGGTTCCATTTCATTATTATGACGCAGTCTTAAAAGTTCCAACAAAGGATGGAGTTCAATTCTGTTTTAAGGTGGGTGATCCTATATGAGTTTCTTAAACCCATCTTCTTATCGTAAATATCGTAATAATAAAAAGATACGACATGTCTTTTTCGCTATTGGCAGTAGTGATTTCAGGCTTCCTTCAAGCCTTCACTTTGAAGGTGTTTATTCAACCTTCTAATTTGCTTTCTAGTGGATTTCTTGGAGTATCAATTTTAATGAACCAAATCGCTGGCCTATTTGGAGTAGAGTTGTCAATTTCAATGTTATTAATTATGCTAAATATTCCGGTTGCGATTTTATGTTATCGAGGAATTAGCGCACGATTTACATTTTATTCGATTTTTCAAGTATTCGTGGAAGTTTCTTTATCCGAGTGTTTAAATTTTGAACCATTATTTGTTGACGATACGATGCTCAACGTAATCTTTGGTGGAGTATTAAATGGATTGTATGTTTCTCTAGCATTAAAAGGAAACGCATCTACTGGAGGAATGGACTTTGTAGCATTATTTGTGTCTAACCGAAACGGAAAGACTATTTGGCAAGAGGTCTTCTTATTCAATACTCTATTATTACTTATCTTCGGAGCGTTGTTTTGGATGGAAGCATGCAGGCTATTCGATTATCTTCCAGTATATTTCTACAAAAGTAATTAGCTACATTCCATCAACGTTATCATAAAGTAACTCTTCAGATTACGACTCGTTACGGAGACGATGTAATGGAAGCCTACTTGAAGAATATTCGTCATGGGATTTCTTGTGTCGAAGCAATTGGTGGATTTAGTCGTGAAAAGATGTATCTCTTGCACAGTATTATCTTCTTTATGAAGTCATTGACGCTGTTTCAGTTATTAAAGAGGCTGATCCTCAGTGATTATTAATCAAATTAGTACAGAGAATTTCTATGGAAGATTCCATAGAGTACCAGAATAAGGAGGTAGTAGATTGATAAATATTTAAACAAAGATACTTTTAAAGTCCTTCGTACTGGTTACCTTAGGGTGTTTCTTATTCTCATATGTCATTAATGCCATTGTTATTGCGAATCACTTTGGTGAAGGTGGTATTACTGGGGTTTCGCTGTTAGGTTATTACATTGCAGATTGACCCAGCTTTATCAAACTTAATATTGAATGGATTCTTATTAATCATTGGATATCGTTACTTAGAGAAAAACAATGATATATACTGTTGTTGCAGTGTTTGAATTACCATTATTTATTAAATTAACGCAAGACTGGCCTGTATTTGTTCCAGAAAATTTAGTCGTTGCAGGTGTATAGCAGCCGATGTCTTGGTCGGAGTAGCATTGGGTCTTGTGATTCTTGGAAAAGGAACGACAGCAGGAACTGATATTATTGCAATGATGATGCACAAATACTTTAGGATGGAGTGTTTCTTCTTCATTATTGATGATTGACTTTATTATTGTGACACCGCTTGCGTTTTGTGATAGGATTTTGAGAAAAGCAGTTCTACATTGATTATGTTATTCATTGCAAGTAAAGTGATTAACTTTATTTTAGAAGGGTTTAATCCACGAAAAGCCATCATGATTATTTCGGATAAATATGATGAAATTGGACAAAGAATCCAAACGGATTTAGATCGTGGAATTACGGTGTTGGATGGACATGGCTTTTACTCAAAAGAGAAGCGACAAGTGTTATATGTTGTTGTCAGTCGTCAACAATTGATGCCAGTTCAACGAATTATTCACGAGTATGATCCAGAAGCGTTTGTAATCATTACAGACGTGAACCAAGTTATCGGAGAAGGATTTACATTCTATCTCGATGATAACGGAAATAAATTACATCATTAAAAAGGAGAGAAAAAATGAAATTTAGAAGTTCTTTGGGATTATTAGCAGGGATTTTATTATTAAACGGGAATGCGGTTTTAGCGCAAGAAGTTGAAACGACTACAGAAGTCGCATCGTCAACTACACAAGTGGAAACTACGCAGACTACTGAAAAGGTAGAAAGTACAACTGAAGAAGCGACTACACAAACTCAGGAAGTAACGACGGAAACTTCTACAACAGAAGCTCCAAAATATACTGGGTGGGTACAAACTTCAGACGGTACTTGGTATTTTTATAATGCTGACCATACGATGCTCACTTCAAACTGGAAAGGCGACTATTACTTAGAAGCTGATGGGAAAATGGCTAAAAGTAAATGGGTAGATAACTACAAATACTATGTTGATGCTTCTGGTAAATGGGTTCCAGGTAAGATTAAGGAATATTGGGAAAAGATAGATGGTAAGTATTATTATTATGAAAATGGGCAAACCAGTAAAAACGTTTGAAAGGTGATTATTACCTTCAAGAAGACGGAGTAATGGCAACTAATAAATGGGTTGATAATGAAAAATTATTATGTTGATGAGACTGGCATAATGGGATAAACTCAGCAAAGAAGAAACTTGGCTGGATTAAAGTAAAAGAAGATTGGTATTATTATGAAGTAAAAGATCAAATGTCAACTTCCAAAATGGGCAGGTCATTATTATTTACTAGCAGATGGTAAAATGGCAAAAATCAATGGGTAGATAATAATCATTACTTCGTGGATGGTTCAGGAAAATGGGTTCCAGGTAAGATTAAGGAATATTGGGAAAAGATAGATGGTAAGTATTATTATTATGAAAAATGGGCAACCAGTAAAAACGTTTGAAAGGTGATTATTACCTTCAAGAAGACGGAGTAATGGCAACTCAATAAAATGGGTTGATAATGAAAAATTATTATGTTGATGAGACTGGCAATGATAAATCAGCAAAGAAGAAACTTGGCTGATTAAAAGTAAAAGAAGATTGGTATTATTATGAAGTAAAGATCAAATGTCAACTTCCAAATGGGCAGGTCATTATTATTTACTAGCAGATGGTAAAATGGCAAAAATCAATGGGTAGATAATAATCATTACTCGTGGATGGTTCAGGAAAATGGGTTCCAGGTAAGATTAAGGAATATTGGGAAAAGATAGATGGTAAGTATTATTATTATGAAAATGGGCAACCAGTAAAAACGTTTGAAAGGTGATTATTACCTTCTAAGAAGACGGAGTAATGGCTACTAATAAATGGGTTGATAATAAGAAATATTATGTTGGTTCTGATGGTAAGTGGATTAAGGATAGAAAAATCAAGAAGGTTGATTTTTGAAAAATAATAATTGGTACTATTATGAGGAAGGCTGAGCAGCTTGTAAAAACGAATGAGAGGTGACTATTATTTAGGCTCAGATGGTAAAATGCTTAAATCACAATGGATTGAAAAAGAAATGGTTTTTGTGGGCCTTTAGGGAGAAAAAGTTCCCAACCTCTACAAAACAATATAGAGGTTGGTTAAAAAGATAATTATGAAGATTGGTTTTTTTCTTTGAAAACGGAGTTCCATTAACTAATCAATGGTATGGTAATTATTACTTAAATTTGATGGACGAATGGCTAAGAATCAATGGGTAGATAACTATCGCTATTATGTTGGACCGGACGGAGCTTGGCTACTGAATCCATCTTCAAAAGGTAACCAAAAAGAGATTCTTTTAGATTTAGCGCGTGGATATATTGAGAGAACAATTGATAATCGCCACAATACAATTGTAAGTATTTATAATTCTGAAAGAGTAGTTATAGTGGTTATCGAGTAAGCGCTTATGATGATTGGTGTGATATTTTCGTATCAGCAATGTATCAACAAAAGTGGAATTATCGATTTAATCGAGAAAGAAGCGTATGTTCCATACCATATTCTTCTAATGAAAAATAAAGGAATTTGGATTGGAAAAACAACTCCA
>BNJS01001203.1_pt1 | contig 11166 bp, 19 predicted proteins | sample 8540461 | NCBI WGS metagenome assembly BNJS01 (sample SAMD00202454, study PRJDB9452) | human saliva metagenome | isolation source: human saliva | place: Japan
ATTTCTAAATGGTTTAAAAATTTTATAGTCTGTCAAGTTTTTTTCTTGACACCTGTCAGAAATCTGCTATAATAGAACATGTGCTAAATAGCTCAGCTATTTCACCGAAATAAAAAAATAAGAAAAGAGACATTTAAAAATGGCAGTTAAAAATCCGTTTGACTCGTATGGGTTCTAAGAAAAACCTTTCTACCGTATTAACGTAGCAGATTCACGTTCACCACGTGACGGACGTTTTCATCGAAACAGTTGGAACTTACAACCCACTTGTTGCTGAAAACCAAGTAACTTTGAAAGAAGACCGCGTTCTTGCATGGTTGGCTGATGGAGCTCAACCTTCAGATACAGTTCGCAACATCCTTTCAAAAAGAAGGCGTATTGAAAGAAAATTCCACGATTCTAAATTCTCAAAAATAAGTTTAAAAGTAGGTTGACAGATGGATACGATTGAAAATCTCATTATTGCGATTGTGAAACCCTTTGATTTCACAACCAGATGCCTTAACTATCAAGATTGAAGATACACCAGAATTTTTTTGGAATATCATTTGGATCTTGATCAAAGTGATGTCGGGTCGTGTAATCGGTCGTAAAGGGTCGCACTATCTTTCTGCGATAAGAACGATTGTCTACTCTGTCCCAACTGAAGACAAAAAAAGTAAGAATCGTTATCGATGAAAAATAAGAAGGGACGGGACGAATGTCTCGCTTTTTGCGAGAAGTGTAAAATTGCAGCCATTAAGTACCAACATGAACGTGATTTGGAAGGCTTTTTAAAGGGGAGACTGGAAAAAGAATGAACATTGATTGTATTTTTAAAACATAGATTGGGCAATGTACATTGATTGGTTATTGCGAATTTTACAGATTTCGACTTTTTATAGGTGTAATTTTTAAAAATTAGTTTTCAGAATAAGGCCTATATCAATAATATCGAAATTCAGGTAATTAAACCAATCGAATTTGATTCCTTACATACGAGATTTCATCATATTTATGAGTTTAAACATGATGAAAAATGATAAACATTATAACCATTTGATTTTTATCCAAAAGGAAGTTGATATTGAAATTATAGAATTTTATTCTTTAATCTATGATTCAAAAAAATAATCGTTTAGTTGATAATGATAAAACTGCATACAGTTAAAAATTTTAAAGAATTATACATGCTTATTGATTCATACAAATTTACCAGAGAATATACCTAGTTTAAGAATGAAATGGAAAAACAAGTCAGGGTGAAATTGGGGAGTATACATTTTTATAGTAATATGTATAATGGGAATGTGAATATCTCATCTTTCAAATATAAATTAACATTAAAGAGGAAACTATTAGCACTTTTTGGACTATAGCGACCCCTCTATGTATCTTCCTCCAACTTGTGAAAATCTTTGGAACGTGATAAAATAAAGGATAGAAATAGAGTACAGGAGACAAGATGAACTACTTTAATGTTGGGAAAATCGTCAATACGCAAGGGTTGCAGGGTGAGATGCGAGTCTTGTCTGTGACAGATTTTGCAGAAGAACGGTTTAAAAAAGGGGCTGAGCTGGCTTTGTTTGATGAAAAAAATCAGTTTGTCCAAACAGTGACCATCGCTAGCCACCGTAAACAGAAGAACTTTGACATTATTAAATTCAAAGATATGTACCATATCAACACTATTGAAAAGTACAAGGGATACAGTCTCAAGGTTGCTGAGGAAGATTTGAATGACCTAGACGATGGTGAATTCTACTATCACGAGATTATTGGCTTGGAGGTCTATGAGGGAGATAACTTGATTGGAACCATCAAAGAAATTCTGCAACCAGGTGCCAACGATGTCTGGGTGGTCAAGCGAAAAGGCAAGCGTGATTTGTTATTACCTTATATCCCACCAGTGATTCTCAATGTTGATATTCCAAATAACCGCGTCGATGTGGAAATCTTAGAAGGGTTAGACGATGAAGATTGATATTTTAACCCTTTTTCCAGAGATGTTTTCTCCACTGGAGCACTCAATCGTTGGAAAGGCTCGAGAAAAAGGGCTCTTGGATATCCAGTATCATAATTTTCGAGAAAATGCTGAAAAGGCCCGTCACGTCGATGATGAACCATATGGAGGCGGTCAGGGGATGCTGCTCCGAGCCCAACCCATTTTCGATGCTTTTGATGCTATTGAAAAGAAAAATCCGCGCGTTATTCTCCTCGATCCTGCTGGAAAGCAGTTTGATCAGGCTTATGCTGAGGATTTGGCTCAAGAGGAAGAGCTAATCTTTATCTGCGGTCACTATGAAGGGTATGATGAGCGTATTAAGACATTGGTGACAGATGAGATTTCCTTGGGGGACTATGTCCTGACTGGTGGTGAATTGGCAGCCATGACAATGATTGATGCTACGGTACGCCTGATTCCAGAAGTAATTGGCAAGGAGTCTAGCCACCAAGATGATAGCTTTTTCTTCAGCCTTCTCGAATATCCCCAATATACACGTCCTTATGACTATCGAGGAATGGTCGTTCCAGATGTGCTGATGAGTGGCACCATGAAAAGATTCGCCAGTGGCGACTGTACGAGAGTTTAAAGAAAACCTACGAGCGCAGGCGGACTTTGCTAGAACATTATCAACTGACAGCCGAAGAAGAAAAATGCTGATAGAAATCAAAGAAAACAAAGAATAAAGGAGAAACCTATGCAAGTAATCAAACGTGATGGAGAAATTGCTGAATTTAATCCAGATAAAGATTTACCAAGCTGTCCTAAAAGCAGCCTCAGACTGTCTATGTATTTGACAGATGATTTACGTCAAAACCTTGCACAAGTCACTAAGAAAAGTGGTTTTTGGACTTTGGAAGAAGCCAAGAGTGGAACGCGCTACCATTAGCATGATTCAGTCTATGGTTGAACATCGCTTTGCTTGGAGCTGGTTACATTACCATTGCAGAACACTATATCTCCTATCGTCTACAACGTGACTTTGGAGAGAAGTGGTTATGGAGATCATATCGCAGTTCATCTTCATTTTGAACAAATTCGTTAAGAAAAAGAGTGGGATGAACAAAGACATCTCACTCTTTCTTAAATCTATTTTTCTGAGCTGTCTGGACAGTAGATGGGACAAATCGTAGCGTTTTGAATATCACTGATACGGATGATTCGAGTCACATTTTTGGCAAAAATTTTTGACGATAATCTGTTGACGATGGTGATCATATTTGACAATATCACCTGTGAAAACTTGTCTCAGACTAGTATGACATGAACAGCTGTTTTGTTTTCTGGATGGCCTGTTCAATCAGTAGCAGTGAGGGAGTTATCTCAGATTTGAGTGATGATCATCATGTCCCATTTGAGAAAACCATGTATTTTATCTAGAACTAGCTGGAATGCCTGTCTCATATGAGTCCTCCCTTCTTTTATATCCATATTATATAAAATTTTTCTAAAAATCCACAAGATTTTTCGAATAATCATAATGAAAAGCTAAAAAGGAGAACAAAATGGCAGAATTTACATTTGAAATCGAAGAACACTTACTGACTCTTGTCTGAAAAACGAAAAAGGATGGACCAAGGAAATCAACCGTAGTCAGCTTTAATGAGCTCCAGCAAAGTTTGATATTCGAACTTGGAGCCCAGATCATACTAAAATGGGCAAAGGAATTACTCTTACAAATGAAGAATTTCAGGTAATGGTCGATGCTTTTAAAGGCGGAAAATGAGAAAAGGATAGTGAGTTTTACTCACTATCCTTTTTCTTATAGAGATTATATAGTCTTGAAGAGATATTGTTGTTAATAGGAGAAACGTTTTTAAACTTTTCTGGAGGTAGGATTCTCTTTTTCGTATCCAAGCTTCAATAAAAGTGATAATCATGTTTGCGACGACATAGGTCATGTCATCTTCACTAAAAATCAAATTCCTTGTTGTAGTGGACATTCTTTAGAATCCACTTTTGAATAAGTATCTCTTAGAGACTTCTTCCAACTAGGATCTGCTTGAGTTATAAAAAGGTGTTCGAATGATATTCCTATTTTTCATAAACCAAAGGAATCGCAAAATTCATAAAAACACTCAATCAGTTCCATCCCTTCTCGAACAATAATTATTAAATATCTGGAAAATTTGTTGATCTGCTTGTTCGTGAATATATTTGATAATATCATTATAGTTATGAAAATGTTTTTGATAAATCGCTTGTCTTGAAATACCAGCTTGTCTCGCAATTTCAGTCATTGTGAACGAGCTACGCTTAGGATTTTTGTTTAGCGAGTGTTATCAAAGCAGAAACGATAGAATCTTGAGTATCTTTAGCCATAAGTGTCCCTTTCTATGAAATAAATCGTGAATAGGTATCAATGTAAATATTAGATAAAATTGACAACTTAAAAAGAAACGGTCTGGAAAAGAATTTCGCTGATAAAATATTGTAATATTGTTTATTTTACTAAATAAATTATAACATAGAATCAACAATTCTCCTAATGAATGATATAAAAAGTGTCTGTTTTGCTAAACTATAAGAGGAAAAAAATAATGTAATAAAAACTTTAAAATGATGTACAAAGAACAAAGTGTGCATTGCATAATATATAATTTAAAAACCATCCATCCTCCATGAGCTTATTCTAGATCGTATTTTAGAAAAGGTTTTGATTGACAATATACCTTGAAATTTATAATATTTGGAAACTTTTATAATCCAAATACCCTAAACGACAATATGAAATCATTATGTATGCTACGATAAAAAGTTGACAAACTGTAAATGAAATATTGATAAATAATTAATATAATACTAGAAGTTGTGGTATAATAGAGATGAATGATATTTTGCAAGTTTTCATTCATAAGTGAGTAAGAAATCCCTATTAAAGATTAAATTAAGTCATTACTTTGAGCAGTACTACTAGCCATAGCAAGTAACCGTCATGACTACCATAGGAAGAGTCTTATGGTAAATCTAGCAATTGAAAGGGGTGTTGCCTACTGAACAGACGTGACATACTTCTCAATTAAATTTAATCAAATAGAAAAGGTTTTTTATGGATAAACTAAAGAAAGTACTAGGTTTTCTAGTATTTCCTCTTTTACTTTTGATGATGCTTTTCCCGACAGTTGAAGCACAGGCAGCAACTGACGTTACGAGTAAAGTTCAAATAGACCACTTGAAGATTACTATAGCATCCACAGGAAGCAAGACTGAAGGAATTCATGGTTCAAATGATACTTCGATGAAATTGAAATATTCAGGTAAATTCTCATTTCCCAATGTGGCAGTTAATGAAATCAAGGATGGGGATTACTTTCATCGTAAAAGGCTCCAGATAACTTGAGTTTGACGGATGGTAGTCTGGATTTGATTGATTCGACATCAAATACCAAAATGGGGACTGTCCGAGTGGATAATGCTAACCATCGGCTGGTATTTACCTTCAATGACAAGGTGAAGGACAAGCAGAATATCCGTGGGGACTTTGTCGCAGAAGCAACTGAAACACTCCAAAAAGAGGGGAAAACGGTTACTTATGTTTTGCCAGATGGTAAAACACAGACCATCACGTATAAAGTGAATAAATATGAACAGACTGACGTGATTGGAGAAACTATTACAAAGTACGGTTATAACGATAACAATAAGGCGAGAGCACATTTTCAGATGAAGATTAATCGCGCTAAGAAAGATATGACTGGACATGTGGTGAAGATTACAGATGACGTTTCAAAGGGAGCCTTTGCTAACTATGTGGAAGGTACTTTCTCTATGCATGAAGCGGAATTCGAAACGACGAATACGAATTCATCTGCTCTCAAACGTTTAGGTGATGAATACGAAATCACAACCGATCCGGAGGTATACAAGGCTAACTCAGATAAAAAAGCTTTGTTGACCTTTGTCAAAGGGAAACGAGGATTTGAGTTGCTCATGCCGACCAATATGGGAACAAAGAGCTTTTTCTTAACGTATGATACGTCCTCACCAGCAGATACTTCAACGATAAGTAACTCAGCGCAGTACTTGATTGATAACCAACCACAACTTATTTGGGAAAAATACGGAGGTAGTACTCGGAACCAGAACAGAGCAACGTTTAATTTAAAGTCGGTTAAATCTGTAGGTGCATCAGTCACAGCTGATATTGCTGGTAAGATCAAAATCACAAAATACGATGAAGCGGATGCAACTGTTAAGTTGGCAGGCGTTGTCTTTGAAATCCGTGAGAAAACCACTAATAATTTGGTTGATACCGTTACAACAGATGCGGACGGGATTGCTGTTTCAAAAGGCTCTCAATGATGGTAAGTATATCGTTAAAGAAAAAACTCCTAGACCAGGCTATCAGGTAAATAGTCAAGAATTTACAGTTGAGATGAAAGATGGAAAAGGTGTTCCCCTCAATATCTCTAACAAACGTGTGACAGTTGACTTTGAAGCAACCAAGACTTGGATAAACGGAAAAGCAACTGACTACAAAGAAGTCAAACTCGGTTTGTATGTGCACAAAGAAGGACAAACTGTTGCAGATGCAAAACCTGTTACTGGGAACTACACCCCTGAAGTGACAGAGTCTAATGATGTTTACACTTATAAATGGAAAAATCAACTTCCTGAACGTGATGTTGATGGAAGCAAGCTAGTTTATTCTGTTCGAGAACTTGAAGATCAGACGGGTCTTCCTCTGAAAGAAGGAGAGAAGGTCAAAGCTGGCGATAACAACTACCTTGTATCTTACAATGCAGACAAGACTCAAGTAACCAATACTTACGAAGTTCCAAAAGACAAACGTGACGGCTAAGAAAGTCTGGGTTGGCGGTCAGGAAACATGTTCGTCCAACTGTCTACTTCAAATTGTACCGTACACCAGAAGGTGGAGCGATTGAAGAAGTGGCTGGTGTTGAGAAGAAAGAAGTTCCAAAAACAGATGGAACTGTAGAATGGACAGACCTTCCTGCGACAGATGAGCACGGTGTGAAGTACACTTATAGTGTGATGGAAGTCGATGAAGATGGCAATCTCATCGTAGATACGATGAGACGGTTATACTCCAGCCAAACAGCGGGTCTTACTGTTACAAATACCTATAGCACTGCACCAGCTAAGGCTGTAATTGAAGCTCAAGAAAAATTGGAAGGTCGTCCAACAGAGCTTCAAGACGAAGAATTTGAATTTATCTTGAAAGACAAAAGATGGCAAAAAGAAGTTCAAAAGAATCAAGAATAAAGGCACTAATGCTGATGGAACTGGTCGTGTAGTCTTCAAAGCCTATTAAATTTACGATAAAGAAGGACATTATCAGTACACCATTGTGGAAGCAAAAAGCAGGTGACCATGAAAATGGTATCACTTATGATAATAGAACAGTTCCTGTACATTGTACACGTCAATGATAATGGAAGAGGTCAACTGGTTGCCTGGGTTGAGAAATTAGAAATTTCTCAAGTAGCACTTCAGCGACTGATTTTCTCATCTTCAGCACCTGGTGCTAATCTTGTACCACCAATCTCTGGTGCCATCAACAGCATTACAGATACTGGAATTCAAACATTCGTCAATACTTATAAAGCTAAACTAATGCCCAAGGCTGTTCTTGAAGTAGACTAAGACATTGACTGGTCTGCAATCTAGGAGCTCAAGACAAATGAGTTCAATTTACGTTGACAGACCAAGCTGGTAACGTTGAAACTAAGAAAAATGATGCGACTGGAAAAAGTTAAGTTTGATGAATTGACCTTCGATGAAGCAGGTACTTACACTTACACCATCAAGGAAGTAAAAGCTGGCACAACGGAGAATGGTATCACCTACGATGCTAAGACTATCACAGCTAAAGTAACTGTAACAGATGATGGTCATGGTCAATTGACTGCAGCTGTTGATTACAGCAGTGATGGTACAGCTAGTAGCACAAGCTTTCACTAATGTCTACACACCAGCAGGAGCTACAACCGCAACTCTTGGTGCTAAGAAAGTTCTTGAAGGAAAAAGCTCTTGAAGCCGGTAAATACAGCTTTGTCTTGAAGAAAGAAGACGGTAGTGTTGTCGAAACAGTAACAAAATGCTTGCTGATGGAACTGTTACTTTCGCACCAATCTCATATGATGAGAGCCAAGTGGGAACTCACAAGTACACAATCTCAGAAGTTGAGGGCGATGAAACAGGTATCACTTACGATAAGACCGTTCAAGAAGTTGAAGTAACTGTTAAAAAAGTCAGCGCAACTGAATTGAAAGCAACAGCTTCGAAAGAAGCAAAAGATCTTGTATTTAAGAACATTTTACACACCAGCAGGAGCTACAACCGTAACTCTTGGTGCTAAGAAAGTTCTTGAAGGAAAAAGCTCTTGAAGCCGGTAAATACAGCTTTGTCTTGAAGAAAGAAGACGGTAGTGTTGTCGAAACAGTAACAAATCTCGCTGATGGAACTGTTACTTTCGCACCAATCTCATATGATGAGAGCCAAGTAGAACTCACAAGTACACAATCTCAAGTTGAGGGCGATGAAACAGGAATCACTTACGATAAGACCGTTCAAGAAGTTGAAGTAACTGTTAAAAATCAGCGCAACTGAATTGAAAGCAACAGCTTCGAAAGAAGCAAAAAGATCTTGTATTTAAGAACATTTACACACCAGCAGGAGCTACAACCGCAACTCTTGGTGCTAAGAAAGTTCTTGAAGGAAAAGCTCTTGAAGCCGGTAAATACAGCTTTGTCTTGAAGAAAGAAGACGGTAGTGTTGTCGAAACAGTAACAAATCTCGCTGATGGAACTGTTACTCGCACCAATCTCATATGATGAGAGCCAGTGGGAACTCACAAGTACACAATCTCGAAGTTGAGGGCGATGAAACAGGTATCACTTACGATAAGACCGTTCAAGAGTTGAAGTAACTGTTAAAAAGTCAGCGCAACTGAATTGAAAGCAACAGCTTTCGAAAGAAGCAAAAGATCTTGTATTTAAGAACATTTACACACCAGCAGGAGCTACAACCGTAACTCTTGGTGCTAAGAAAGTTCTTGAAGGAAAAGCTCTTGAAGCCGGTAAATACAGCTTTGTCTTGAAGAAAGAAGACGGTAGTGTTGTCGAAACAGTAACAAATGCTTTGATGGAACTGTTACTTTCGCACCAATCTCATATGATGAGAGCCAAGTGGGAACTCCACAAGTACACAATCTCAGAAGTTGAGGGCGATGAAACAGGTATCACTTACGATAAGACCGTTCAAGAGTTGGAAGTAACTGTTAAAAAGTCAGCGCAACTGAATTGAAAGCAACAGCTTCGAAAGAAGCAAAAGATCTTGTGTTTAAGAACATTTACACCAGCAGGAGCTACAACCAACTCTTGGTGCTAAGAAAGTTCTTGAAGGAAAAAGCTCTTGAAGCTGGTAAATACAGCTTTGTCTTGAAGAAAGAAGACGGCAGTGTTGTCGAAACAGTAACAAATCGTCGCTGATGGAACTGTTACTTTCGCACCAATCTCATATGATGAGAGCCAGTGGGAACTCACAAGTACACAATCTCAGAAGTTGAGGGCGATGAAAGCAGGAATCACTTACGATAAGACCGTTCAAGAAGTTGAAGTAACTGTTAAAAATCAGCGCAACTGAATTGAAAGCAACAGCTTCGAAAGAAGCAAAAAGATCTTGTATGTTTAAGAACATTTACACACCAGCGAAAACTGAAGTCTCTGTGAAAAAGTATGGAAGGATGCCGATAACCAAGATGGTAAACGTCCAACTTCAATTACAGTTAAATTGCTTGCCGATGGTCAAGACACAGGTAAGACCCTTGAACTCAATAAAGACAACAACTGGTCAGGAAGCTTCACAGATCTTGATGTGAACAAAGCTGGTACAGCGATTAAGTACACAGTAATAGAAACAACTAAAGTTGAAGGATATATTTCAGAGGTTACAGGTGATGCAACATCAGGCTTCACAATCACCAATAGCTACATCCCGGAAACCATAGATATTACAGTTACTAAAAACTGGAACGATGCTGATAACCAAGATGGTAAACGTCCAGACAAGATCACGGTTAACCTCCTAGCAGATGGTACCAAGATTGATTCAAAAGAGATTCAAGCTGCACCAGACGGCACTTGGTCTGTTGAATTTACAAAACTTGCAAAATTCAAAGATGGAAAAGAAATTAAATATACTGTAACAGAAGAAGCTGTTGCAGGATATAAATCTTCTATCGACAACTTTACTATTACTAATAGCCATGATCCAGAAAAAATTAATATTTCTGGAACGAAAGTTTGGAATGATAATAATGACCAAGACGGCAAACGTCCAACTAAGATTACAGTTCAAGTCCTTAAAAGGAGAACAAGTGGTTGCAGAAATGGAAGTATCAGCAGAAACTGATTGGAAGTTTGAATTTAAAGACCTTCCTAAGTATGAAAAAGGTAAAGAAATCACTTATGAGTTGAAAGAAGTTAGTGTTGAACACTATACTACAGAAGTGACTGAGAAAGATGGTAAATACACTATTACGAACACTCATACACCAGCTAAGATCAATGTCAAAGGTCAAAAAGATTTGGGATGATGCTAACAACAGAAAGATGTATTCGTCCAGACTCAATTGTTGTTAAGCTGTTGGCAAATAGTGTCAGAAACTGGTAAAAACAGCTACAGCTTCAGTGCAAGTGGTTGGACATATGAATTTACAGATCTTGATCGTTATCAAGATGGTGGTAAAGAGATTGTTTATACAGTTAAAGAAGCATATGTTCCTAAAGGCTATACTTCTGAAGTAATTGGCACTAATATTGTAAATCACCACAAGCCAAAAAGACCCAGAACCAAATAAAACCCAAAGGATCCAGAGCCAAACAAGCCAAAAGATCCAGAACCAAATAAACCAAAGGATCCAGAGCCAAACAAGCCAAAAGATCCAGAACCAGGAAAACCAGGACAAAAACCTCAACTTCCTAACACTGGTGAAAAAGCATCTAACGCACAGTAGTTGCAGGACTTGCTTTGATGGCAGTGACCAGTGAGATTGTACTTTGTAAGCCGTAAAAATAAATAATCTCTAGATGAGAGATGATTTTTCAGTTAGTTCTTAGGAAGTCATTGGAAGGAAATAGTCCAGAACACTTGTTCTGGACTATTTTTATCTTGAGAAATAAACGATGTTTTTCAATCGTTCTAGTAGGGGACGACCA
>BNJS01001101.1_pt1 | contig 11146 bp, 15 predicted proteins | sample 8540461 | NCBI WGS metagenome assembly BNJS01 (sample SAMD00202454, study PRJDB9452) | human saliva metagenome | isolation source: human saliva | place: Japan
TCAGGACGGTACGCTAAAAAGTAGTCCTGACTGTCAGTCCGCTGTGCTGAGGGAACTTAGTACAGCGCACGCCGCCCTCAGGAGGAAAAGCAGGAGGCTACCTCAGAGAAATCGCTCTGAGGTAGCCTCCCTGCCTTGTATTTATCTGTGGTGTGTTTCGTTGACTCGATGAGAATATGTATCATAGCAGTGCATTAGCGAGGTGAAGTCGTTGACTTTTTCCTTGTGCAATAGGCTCCTTTTTATTTAATTTTGCGAGCATACCTGACGGGAAGATGCCCTGTCTTAGGTGTGTATGCTGAAGGTTCTACCCTCGCTCTGCATTATGTTGCGAGGGCAGATTAAAAGGGAAGCTGGTGTAAAACCAGCGCTATCCCCGTAGCCGTAAGGTCATCATGGTGCTACTATGAGCCACTGCCCTATACAGGGGTGGGAAGGCGTAGCGCTTTGGACTGAGCCGGAAGACCTGCCTCCAGCCTTTAAGCTTAATAAAGCGTGGGCGGCCAGCGATTGTCTGTGTCTTCGCCTACTCTACGGACTCTCGGGTAGAAGAGCTGGAGCTTGGTACATGATAATACCATTAGGGTAATGGGGCTTCTCGCGAAGTGACCTGATACAGCTTACCCTTCCTCTATGCCTATACTCGCAGATCAATGTAATTTGTCTTGCGGCAGCATTTGGCATAGTATGAAACTCAGTACATCCATTTTTATCGGGATACTTTCCCTATTCGTTAGCTTTACCTCCTGTGGACGAGGTCAGCAGCACACGCAGCAGGGTGATACGATCTTGGAGCGTGATTCCATAGATTTCAACTTCCCTGTCACTGTGGAGTATGCGCACGGATTCACCGTAGCCAATCACCCCGACTATAAGGAGCTCGTCATGTATAAGCCTGGTACGCGTGATACCGTCGCCGACTACATCCTTTATCTTCGCAGCCGTGAGCAGCCTAGAGTGGCGCATCCTCAAGCGGTATATATTCCTGTCCCAGCGCGTAATCTGGCGACGAGCTCTTCCCCCATGTGGGGGCAGTCGCTGTCTTGGGCTTGCAGGAGGTACTTGTCGCCGTGTCTGATCCTGAGAAGGTCAATGACAGCCTGACGCGTCGCCGTATCCAAGAAGGTAAGGTGCAGCGTATAGGACGTGGAATGAGCAAGGATATAGAGCGTATCATCGGTTTGCATCCAGACGTTTTTCTACAAGACTTGTATAGTGGTACGGAGAAGGATACGGATCTGGTGGCATCAGGGATCAATATCGTCTACTTCAATAACTGGAAGGAACAGGATCTGCTCGGACGAGCAGAATGAAAGCTTTAAGGTCATAGGCTTGCTCTACGGACGCAACGCTGTGGCTGACTCCGCCTTCCGTCAAATGGCATCCAACTATCAGATAGCAGCCAAGCAGGCTAAGGGGACTTCTCGAATCGTACCTGTCATGTATGGGTTGGACTATAAGGGCGTCTGGTATGTACCAGGCGAATACTCATACATTGTCAAAGCCTTCTCTGATGCTGCCATTAGCTGTGACTTCATACCGGGACAAATAGATAGTCGTCCCAGCAGCTTCGAATATGTCTTTCGGCGCAATCAGCATAAGAAGATATGGCTTTGCTTGATGACGGGTAAGCTGGATAAGCTCTCGGACTTCCTTGCGCTCAATGAGCGCTATATTCATTTCGATGCTGTACGTGAGGGGGAAGTATGGGTAGACCGCAAGACGCTCAATTCAGAGGGTGGGAATGATTTCTGGGAGAGTGGACCCTACCATCCTGATTTAGTCCTCAAGGACTTCATCAAGATAGCTCACCCCGAGCTTCTCCCGGGCTATGAGACTCGCTACTGGATGCGCCTTAGGTAGCCACGTACAATGCACTTCATCGTTCTGGCCTTTAATCCGTCTCCATCCACGATACTTCGCAAATAATGTCCTCTCAGCCCTATCGTATCCTTTATATTCTGGATGCACATACAGCTGTCGCCCCCTCGGAAGATGATCCCCGACTCCAGGTAGACCGCATCGCTATCTCTCGCCTCAATGCGGGAGATGACCGCGCTTGGGCCCTTACGGAGCATGCGCACTTCATCCTCGTACTGACTCATGGATCGGTCTCTTGCTTCAGAGGCCTGCAGCGACTCATCTCAGGCATGCGGATGGAGCAGACGCTCTTCGTCCATAATAATATGGAGGATGAGTGTACGGCCCTGATGCCGCAGCTGCGCCTGAGTGCTGCTGACTACCTCACGATACAGCGCTATGTCAAGTGCTATGATAGGGCTAATGCCACACAACTACATCGCTTCCTGGCGGCGCGCTTTGGGGGATTCGATTGGGATTATGCGCCAGCGCAATATCCTCGCTGGCATGGGCTCTATGGTTATAGCGAAGAGGAAGAGCCTCAGCGCTTAGCTGAGGTCGTAGAGGCTCGGAGAGCAGGGCGGAGCATCATCGGGGTGATTATCCCTTCTACCTCTATCGATCCGATAATCTCCGTCATGTGGATGCTTTGCTCGCGGCGCTACAGCATTTGGGGAGTCGAGCCACATGCTTTGTTTTCCACGGGAGCGGAAGACGCTGTGACGGGTGAGCAAGGGATTAGCTATGCGCTGGATAGTTACTTCCGTAGTGAAGGAGAGGTCTTACCTCACTGCATCATCAATCTGATGCCTTATGCTTTGGGCATCTTTGAGCGTAGTGGTGCGATTTATACTCAGCCAGAAGATAGCTCTACTGGGATCCTGCGTCAGCTTGCACTTCCCGTCCTGCAGACCTATGCGACGAACTACAGTGCAGAGGAGTACCGTGGTCGTGTGGATGGGCTAGATACTATTGGATTGATTTCCAGTGTTTGCTACCCTGAGTTGGATGGGCAGGTCGATGCCTATCCGATCGCTACACGCGAGCTGAACGAGGAGGATTGCCTTACTTTGCTCCGCTTGAGGAAGAGCTCCAATGGGTCGCTAAGCTGTCGGTACGCTGGGCGCAGCTGCAGAGTAAGCCTCAGGAGGAGAAGCGCATTGCTATTATCTTCCATAATATGCCTCCGCGCAACGATAGTATAGGCTGTGCTGCGGGCTTGGATAGTCCAGCCTCGGTCTACCACCTGATCAATAGGCTACGAGAAGAGGGCATAGACCTACCGCATCACTATGTAGATGGGGACGACATTATTAGGCAAATCATTCGAGCTGTGACGAATGATCACTCTTGGCTGGATCCTCGAGAGGTGATGCGACGTGCCGTGGATCGTATTCCCTCGAAGCTCTATCAAGGATGGTTTGATGCGCTCACGTCAGAGGTGCAGCAGCGTCTTGTCTCTTCTTGGGGAGAGGCTCCAGGAACGTTTAATGTCGTGGAAGGGGAAATGCCCGTGCCTGGGATGATCAACGGGAACGTCTTCATAGGCCTGCAGCCACCACGAGGCTATGAGGAGCATGCTGAAGCCATCTATCACAGTACGGATATAGTCTGTCCCCATTACTACATAGCTTTCTATCGCTGGATACGCTATGTCTTCCAGGCTGATCTCTTCATCCATGTCGGTACGCATGGGTCGCTGGAGTGGCTACCAGGTAAGGAAAAGGCACTCTCTTGCTCCTGCTTTCCCCAGCTCAATACGCTGGATATGCCCCACCTATATATCTACCATACGGCAGTCATAGGCGAAGCTATTCAGGCGAAGCGTCGCTCGGCAGCCGTCTTGCTCCATCATATGGAGCCGGCAATGCGCGAAGGGGGAACTTATGGCCCCTTGGCAGAATTTGATGTACGACTCAATAGCTACATCAGTGGAGCTGTCGCCGAGGTCAACGTTCTATACTACGTGAAGCCCTCCTTGAAGAAGCACGCTCCTTAGAGCTGCATCAAGACCTTGGCTATTCACGAGAAGGCGATGTCGAAGAGAGTTTCTTCATTGAGCTTCATAACTGGCTCGCGGATCTCAAAGCCTCTATGGTGCGTGATGGTCTGCATATCTTTGGTCAGCCGCCCATGGAGGAGCGGATGGAGGCGAGCATACGTATGCTGCTCCGCTTGCCACACGGATCGGTGACGACGTTGTTGGATGGTCTGGCGTGCTACTATGGCTATACTGAGGAGTCCTTATTAGCAGAGCTTGATGCGAAGATAAGCCCGACTCATACGGCGTCGATGATGATCGATGAACTGACGGAGCGAGGTCAACAGCTTATTGAGGCTATGCTTGCGGATGGCTTTATCGCACAGCCTACAGACGGGCAGTTACAGACGATACTAGGTGATTGTCTCGAGAGAAGCAGCCGTTGCGAGCCGTTCTCCAGCTCGCGATAGATGAAGTGTATCCACGTCTCTGTCGAATCACCGAAGAATTGGATCACTGTGCCCTCGGCGTGCGTGGGGGCTTTGTCCCTCCTTCTAAAGGAGGTAGCCCAAGTCGAGGTCAGCTCGAGATTCTCCCCCACAGGGCGCAATATGTATGCGATTGATCCCACTGAGATTCCCTCACATACGGCCTATCGAATCGGGGCGCATCTCGGGCAACAGCTCCTGGAGAAGCATCTTGAGGTCTCAGGTAGCCTTCCGAGAGCACTGCTTTTGTCCTCTATTCGGGCGACCAAATGCGTACCCAGGGCGAAGATATTGGTGAGATACTTTTGGCTGATGGGGCTACGTCCTCAGTGGCTCAGCGAACACTCCGATAAGGTCATCGGTCTGGAGGTCATCCCTTGTCTGAGCTCGGACGTCCTCGTCTGGATGTCGTGTCACGTATCTCAGGACTCCTTCGTGATACCTTCCCGACACTGATCACACTACTTGACGAGGCGGTTCAACTTGTCCTCTCCCTTGATGAGCCCATAGAAGCAAACTGGGTGAAAAAAGCACTATGTGGAAGAAGTGGCTGAGCTTGAGCTGCAGGGATAGATCCAGAGACAGCACGCCAAGAAGCGAAGCTCCGCGTCTTCGGCTGTCCTCCTGGTACCTATGGTGGAGGTGTGGCCGTTTTGATTGAGACGAAGCAGTGGCAGAGTAGTGATGATCTTGGTGAGACCGCCATTACATGGGGGTGCCATGCTTATAGCCAAGAACTACACGGCCGTGTGTCGCGAGGGGCTTTTGAGCGTAAGCTTGCCCGAGTCGAGGCGACGGTCAAGAATCAGAATGTCATTGGTTTTGATCTCTATGATATTGATGACGAATACATCTATCACGGAGGAATCATCGCTGCCGTAAAGAAGCTACGGGGTCAGGCTCCTATGTCCTATTATGGTAATACCTCTGATCCGCGGCATAGTGTCGTGCGTACGCTTTCTGAAGAGTCGGCACGGGTGCTGCGCTCCCGCCTTCTTAACCCGCTGTGGATCGAGGGACTTAAGCGCCATGGATATCGTGGGGCCTATGATGTGGCATACAATATGGATAATGTCTTTGGGTGGGATGCGACTGCGGACAGTGTCTTAGATTGGAACTACGAAGCCCTTGCCTCACATTTTCTGGGAGATCCCTCCAATAGGGAGTGGCTCAAGTCTGCCAATCCTTGGGCACTCTATGAGATAGCTCAGCGTCTCTTGGAAGCTGCTCAGCGAGGTATGTGGCAAGCCAAGCCTGAGACGATAGAGATGATTACTGAGATATACCTCTCCTGTGAGGGGGTGCTGGAGGAGGGTAGTTCGGGATAATTCATCGGATGCCTTCTCCTTGAGCTGTTCCATTCGACTGCACTCCAGCCCGTGACTCATTAGCTTTTACTCGTCCTCACAATACCTCTCTCATTATGTCTTCTTGCACAGCTTCTGTGGACTCGATCACTCATCCTTATTATTTCCCCTTCTCTGCTATCGTAGGGCAGGAGAAGATGAAGCGAGCCTTACTGCTCAATCTCATAGATCCTACCCTCGGAGGTGTACTCATCCTCGGGGAAAAAGGCACAGCAAAGTCGACCATTGTACGAGCTTTGAGCCAACTCCTCGAGGGACTCTCCGTCGTGGAGCTCCCTATTGCTACGACGGAGGATAAGCTCGTTGGTTCGATCGATGTGGAGCATGCTTTGTCTACGGGAGAGCTACGCTTCTCTCCTGGTATCTTGGCGCGTGCTCATAAGCAGATTCTCTATGTCGATGAGGTGAATCTCCTCGAGGACTACTTGGTCGATATCCTCTTAGATGTCGCAGCGATGGGCATCAATCATATAGAGCGTGAGGATCTCGCATAGTCACCCTGCACGCTTCACGCCTCGTCGGGACGATGAATCCAGAAGAGGGTAGCCTGCGCCCTCAGCTTCCGACCGCTTTGCTTTGTCCGTAGAAGTGCGCGGAGAGCGAAGTGTCTCGAACCGCTGTGAGGTGCTGCAGCGACGACTCGACTACGAACGAGATCCACAGGCCTTTTTGTGCCCGATATCGAGAGGAAGAAGCTGTCCTTGCCGAACGAGTGCGCCAGGCTCGCCTGCTCTTGCCTCAACTGCGCTATACTGAGCCTCTCTTGGAGCTTATTGCTCGTCTGGGTATTGAGCTGGAGGTCGATGGACATCGCTCGGATATTATGCTCCTCAAAGCGGCTTTGGCTACCGCAGCTCTCGAAGGAGCTACGGAGCTCAGTGCCGAGCATGTCTATACGGCGGCCGAATTGGTGCTGCCCCACCGACTGAGACGCTTACCATTTGAAGAGCGTTACTTTGCAGCTGAAGATATTCGTCAGCTGTGTGAGCGCTTGTTCCAAGAGTGTGTAACTAAGCTGCAATAGGAGAGAAAGAGATGGGGGCGCATACCTTCTCTCAGTGGATAGGTGCGGAGGTAGCACGTCAGGCACTTATCATCACTCTGATCCGTAGGCAGGGAGCAAGTCTTCTCCTGAGCGGAGGCAGTGGTACGGGTAAGTCTATGCTGCTCTCTTGCATCGCCTCGATGTATCCTGAGGACGTGATCTATTTACCTCTTCATCTGAGTCCAGAGATGCTCTATGCCCGATATATGCTGGATACTGATGGAGGATTGCGCTTATCTCCAGGCTTTCTTGCTCGGCTTGAAGGACGTGTCTTATTGGTGGAGCAGCTCCCACTTCATAGTCGTGAGCTGCTCGGTCAGCTGATGGTCTACCAAGAACAATTGCCTGAGGAGAGACGCTGTACGCTCATCGCTACCACTAACCCCGAAGAAGGCGCAGTGCCATCGGCGCTCCTGGATAAATTCGATCTCTTTGTTGAGCTCCATCCTACGCTGGATGTGGCTCTGCGTAAACGTATCCTTAGCGAAGCTCTCCGCATCCCTAAATCAGGTGAGGACATGACCTTCCTTAGCCTGGTGGAGGCAGCGCGCCAGCGATTGGGAGGAATGAGGATCGGGAAGGAGCTGCAGAAGTATGTCGTTCAGGTCTGTGCTGATCCTCTGACTTTAGGGCATAGAGGAGAGCTGGCTTTGGCTCATAGCGCTCTGGCATGGGCTGCTTGGCAGGGAAAGCGACAGGCAGAGCAGGGGCGATGTCGATGCAGTCCGTCAGTTAGCTTTGGCTCATCGCTGGCTGGAGACGCACCCTGAGCCCCCTGCAGAGCTGCCCGATGACGAGGAGCAAGCGCAGGATTTTCTTCTGATCATCACGAGGAAGGGGAATCAGAGGGGGAGACACTGAGATGATGAGGAGGAGGATAACCCTGTTTCTTATGCTGAAGAGACAAACAACTCTCTGGATGCCTCGCACGCAGAGGACGAGCAGCAAGATGTTCCGATGATCCCTCCGCTCCAGTCAACGCCGAAGGAAGACCCCCATACATCGAACAGAGCGAGCTTACAGCAGGCTAAGGAGGCATACCTACTACACCAACCCTTGGAGACGAGGGAACGTCATCTGAAGGAATCTCTGGGCTCGGGGCGTCGTCTGTATAGTGACCAGCCGAGTCAGCGAGGGCGCTTGAGTCGCGTGCGTCCATATAGTACTCAGTGTCCCCAGCTCTCCCTGCCCGCTACGATACGAGCGGCCATCCCCTACCAATATCTACGTCAGCGCCATCTCAAGGATCCGACTATGAAGCTCTGCATTCATCCAGAAGACTACCGCAGTAGGCAGCTACATCATCGAGGCGGGTATCATATCCTATTCGTCCTGGATGTGTCTGGATCTATGGGGGTGCGCGAGCGCATGAGCCTTGTCAGGGGACCATCATCGAGCTGCTCAAAGAGGCGTATGCTAAGCGTGATAAGGTCGGACTTATCACATTTGCACAAGATGAAGCGGAGCTGCGCCTGCCGTTCACGCATAGTGCTGAGCGGGCAGCACACTTGATGCAAGATATTCGTACGGGAGGTCGCACCCCACTGTGGCTTGCCATAGAGCGTGCTGGCGAATATCTTGATGCAGAGCGACGCCGTGTGGCGGAATGTCTGCCTGTGGTACTTCTCCTGACGGATGGTCGTGCGACTTCGGCGCAGCGCAGTGAGAATCATGCGATGCGCATAGCGGAGGCCGCTAAGATGCTGCAGCGCCGCTGTTATCGCTGTCTGATCATAGATACCGAGAGTGGCTTTATTCGTCTCAAGCAAGCGCGTCATCTTGCAGAGTCGCTCCAAGCCGAATACTATCATCTGGATGAATTGGCCCAGTTGCGTAGCCTCCTTCATCCCCGATAAATCCTACTATAGATGTCCCGTTCTACTTCTCATACCCCGAGCTTAGAGCAAGGTGAGATGCTCTTCCGTACCCCTATGGGCGATGCGGTGTACTTTGCACAAGAGGCGATGATTATTTCTTTTTCAGGGCAACGTGGTGTCGTGAGTAGCTCCAATCTTAATGGTGGCTACCGCAATGACCTCCACTATGTGTTCAATCACAGTGTCGGGCGCGACCCAGATATCCTTCAGAAGCGATGCCCAGGGCTCAAGGGTGGGAATATCATAGAGCACTATACTGTCATCGCCTCAGAGCTGGGCTTGGATCCAGAGCGTACGACGGGAATGGGTACAGCTGCACTTATCGAGAATCATGCTCGAGCAGAGCGCACCTATCATGGGGTAACTGTGCAGGCCATAGCTACTGCGGGTATCGATGTCAATGGAGGCCGTGCCGGAGACAAGGCCAGTTATGATGAGTTCGAGCAGCGAAGCCTATTGCCTCCTCCTGGTACGATCAATGTGTTCCTATTTATTGATGCATATCTTGATCCTGGGGCGCTTACTCGTGCGCTCATCACGCTACCGAAGCTAAGGCTGCTGCTTTGCAGGAATTGATGGCTCCGAGTCGCTATTCGGAAGGGCTGGCGACGGGGTCGGGAACAGATAGCCCTCATCGCAGTCTGCAATGAAGAATCTCCCGTTGTCCTCTACGGGGCGGGGAAACACGTCCTTCTGGTGAGATGATCGGTCAGTCTGTGAAGGAGGCAGTGACGAAAGCTCTGGATCGACAGTCCGGGATGAATGCTCAGCGGCAAAGCTCTTTCCTCCAGCAGGGAATACGCTACAGGCTAGGGATTGAGGATCTTCTTGCTCTTTATCAAGCACGTTATTCGGCGAGTGCTCAGGACGAAGCGACTCTTCGGGAGGCCCTCCAGCGGCTTGCCTCCGATAGCCACCTCTGCGCTGCCGTTGCTTCGATTCTCCATCTTGTGGATCAGTGGCGATGGGGGCTTATCAGCTGGGCGAGTCTTATGGACTTGTCACAGCTTACCTTCTCCTATGTCTCCCAGCGCTACCGACTGGATCCCTGTGGACTCTCGATGAGAGCAAGGCAAAACTCCCTGCTATGAACTCATCTTAGACGAGCTGCGCAGCCTCCTGATTCTACTCCTCTATAGAGAAGTAGGCTCTTAACTATCACCTCTTAACTAAAAGCAATTATGAAGAAGACATTGCTTCTTCTTGCGGCGATAGCTCCAGCGACAGCTGTGGCTCAGATCGCAAGTACGGACAGTATCGCCACGCACGAGCTGGACAAGGTGACTTGTCTCACTCTACGCGAACGGCTGTGCCACTCAAAGCAAGTGCCTGGGAAAATCGGGTTATCCGCCCCTGAAGCTATTGCGACGTCTGGTCTGCTTCTGCACACTATGATGTCACAAAAGCAGCTACATGTAGGAGCGAACTTCCGCAATATCTTCTCCGAATACTATACGGAGAAGGATGGCTACCATATGCCAGGGCGTTCGATTCAGTTCTCTGCGTCTTACCGCTTCTAAGCTAAATAACTACCTCCTTTATCACAAGGGGCGCTGAAGGCATTTAGCCTTTGGTGCCCCTTGTGGCTTTGGCTATTTGGTCGATGTGCTTCCTGCAGTCCGTCATCCTTGTCCGTAGTCGCTTCATCTCTTTTGCTTAGACTTTTCTCCCTCGGTAGCTCCGAGTGGAGTGCATCGCGTCCAGGGCGTGTGCTCCACTGCTGGGGAGCAAACTTTCCAGCGGTGGAAAGTTTTCTTACCTCCCTTGAGACCATTGTGCAAGGCCATCGCTTCACAGCTTGCACTTTCCTTCGTCGAACTTCTCAGCCTAAAGCCTCCGATTTGCGAGGGAACGAAGTCCGAGTAATGAAGAGGTGGGCTTACACAATGTCATCTATAGGTATGGGTGCGTGGGTGAAGCTATATAGGATGGCGAAGAAAGCTATATAGCTTGGTGAAGTGACCTATATTAGAGTTGTTGCTCTGCGTAGGGATAAAAGTTGTGGACGAGTGGCAGAAAAGTTTGGGCTACGTACGTGGTCTTAAAATCTACGTGCGTGGATATTTGGATTTATGTGCCTGGTCTTTAAGACTACGTACATAGATACGGAAAAACTACTACGTGAAGGCGCTTTTTTTCTTCACGAGAAGGATGCTTTTCCCTCCGCTGGATAAGATCCGCTGGATAAGAGGAATACTCTGCGATAAGGCGAGGGGCTTGTGTATCTCTTCGGAGGGGTATATCGGAGAGCTGAGTGTGCGATGCCTTAGTCCCAGTCGATAGAGGACAGGACTCCGGGCAACAGTCTCCCCTTGGAAAGCTCGCTTTCCTCAGGCAAAAAGCACTTCAATTCTTTGGAGCATCCCCTCGACGTGCAATGTGGACATCAAAGGAGGCTACTTGTAGCACCTGGAGGAGACCCCACGATGTCGGTGTGATTTATCGCCAAGACCCGTGCTTGGTCTCGTGTCTGATGGAGTCTTGGGTGGAAACTGCTGAGCGCAACGTGATGGAGCCCTGATCTATCG
>BNJS01002079.1_pt1 | contig 11067 bp, 20 predicted proteins | sample 8540461 | NCBI WGS metagenome assembly BNJS01 (sample SAMD00202454, study PRJDB9452) | human saliva metagenome | isolation source: human saliva | place: Japan
AAAGTGACCTTCACCGGCATTTACGGGATTTGCAGGTCGTGCGGGGGTAGGACGTTGTTAGAGCGCCATTCGGGGTGCCTTTTTTTGTTGTTTTGGCCATTATGGGCAATTTTTCTAAAAGTTATTTTTCTGTCGGCTCCTTTGAAGCAGGCCGTACCTAATCAGCAGAAACCTCGTCATTCCCCAACAGGCTTGAGAAAAAGGTCCCCACATTGAATCGAGCCAGGAACATTGCGTAAGCTCAAATTAGCGATCCGAGTTTCCACATGCACTGGAACATAGGGTCCTGTCCGCCGGCTCGCTTGCTGTTGGATATGAAACAACACGAAGAGGCTCATTACCATCACGAACAATTAATGGCTCACCCCTACCTTCAAAGAAAAATCTCTATATGAAATAGTATCTCTTTTCCCGGTGGAGCCAAAATAGAAGCAGTTATCGGAACATCGTCACCTGCTTTTCACATTCATATTTTTCTGCAACATAAAATCAGTTTTAGTAATTAATCCATCTTTCACCTCTCTTGCTTCTAAGTCATCAGCACCTAGATCAAATCCAATTTGAGCATTAGCGCCGACTCCCTGAGTCCCTTCATAGTATAGTATTTCAGGCGAAAAATCCTTTACACTATCTATCTTTGCAGATATCCTAGTGACCGAAATAGGGTCATTTGTCACTCCCTTCAACGTAAAGGTAAGAGATGACTGAGCTGCAATATCTGCACAACGTTGCCCATCTGCTACATTTAATCCGTTACAATATAACTGAGGAGTGCCTAGGTAGTAACCATCACGATCATCCGCATTCGCATGGCGATCTAAAGTTATTTTCGCTATTTCCTGTTTAGTCTCACCATCTTCAAAGTAACGTGCACTATGTCTCCACCAGCGCAGTGCCCCTACTTCCGCAGGAACATTTTTTTCATCCTGAGCTTTGTGATAATCTTTTATTTGCTGCTCATTTCTAATTACATCATTTCCAGATTGAAAGTAATTATACAAACACATGGGAACTAAACCAACAAAGACAGGTATAATTATCTTATAAAAAATTTTCTTCAAAGCGGAATTCGATGGCTTTCCGTTCGTAGTGCTGTCTTGATCACCAGCTTTCTCTTGATTCCCTTTTTGTCCACATCCTAGATTTTTCGAATTTTTTTATTTTTGCTGATTTCATTTTACTTTTTATTAAATTTCCTAACATTCAGCGACCGCACCCTTTGGCGACCGCATCTTCTTTCTTTCCATGTCACTTCCCCTATCTAAGATAGCAATGCACCTAACATTGTATCGTCAAATACTGTTTCTTATACTAGATCAATTAACCTTTCTCTATCAAGCAAATATCGCAGAAAAAGGTTACGGAATCAGGTTAGATACATACCAAGTTTTTGTCAAGCCATGCAGTTCTTATTCTTAGATTTCCCTCACCCCCTCGTAATCACCACTAGCAATAATTCGCGCACACAACAGGACTGGAAAGGTCGACTTCGCAGACTTCAGCAATGCGCGCGAGTCGAGTGCGCACAGTGTCGGTGGACTCCCAGGAGTTCGGAGGTGGCGGCGATGAGGCTGCCGGAGTGCAGGTAAGCGGTGAGTGTAGGCGCGAGTTCGGTGCCGTGTTGCTGGTCGTAGGTGAGCAGCCTGCCGTAGGTTTCTTCGGCGCGGGCGTCGAGGCTGCGCCGCACGTGGGGGTCGTGTAGCCAGTTCAGGCTGGAATCGGCGCTGCGATGCGCCCCAAGGGTCAGTGTTTTTGGCAGTCACCTCCATTTCCTGGATTTTTCTAGGGTAAGGTCCTGCCACGGCATGGGTATTCCTATGGCAATGCGTACTTGCGCGCTGGTGGGTCCGAAGTGTCGGAGGATTCCGTCAACACTGCGGGAGCCCCGGAAGAGGAGAAGGAGTATCTCATCACTCAACGACAATGCGAAGAGGTTGCGATTCGTCTCTGCGAGTTTTCGTGTCCACTGTGGCGAGTACTCTCCTGAGTTGCTTCTTAGCGCCGTGCACAACCACAGGCCGGATGCGCCCGTGGGCATCTGTCGCAGAGGCAAAGACCGCATCGATGGCTTCTTTATGTGTATCTAGCCCAAGAAGCAACGAGACCGCCAAAGAGTTCAGGTCTGCACGTGTTTTCCGCAGGTTGGCGGGACGTTGCAGGAGGATGTCGGCAAGTCCGGCACAGTGTTTGATGATGCTGCGGGCGTGCGCATTGAATACCTCAGCAGACACCACGACCATGAGATGGTGGCGGTCCCCTTGCGCGGACATGCGGTGAACAATCTGATAGGAGCCGTCAACAGTGGCAGCGGAGCTTTGTTTGCACCCGGATTCGGCAAGGCCACGTGCAACGTCAATGGCGCTGAGGTCGTGATAGTTCACGCTGCTGATCAGTCGCCCGTCGCTATCCACAATGGCCACAGCCGCACACAAGTACCGAGATGGCGGTGAGCATGTCATCAAGTCCACCTTTAATGGCCACTTTGTTGAGTTGTTCTTGGATGTCCAGCACGCGTTCTTGTTCAAGCCGTTCGCGGCGTGATAGTTCACCATGGACAACATTCAAGATGGACGCAAAAGGAATGTGCCGTGGAACCTCGAAGAGTGCGAGCCCTAGATCGCGGGCGGCGTCGATAAGCGGTTGGGGATGGTGTCAAAGATGAGGCCGGTGCCAAAACCGATACCCACCGCGCCGGCCCCCATGAACATCACGGGCGTAGCGCCGGAAACCTTCGGGGTTGCTTTCAAAAAGCAATCCCGATGGTAGAGACGATGGAGTTGTCCTGGATGAGATTCGGTGGGGTCGGCAAGCTCGCTGGGTTGCACGACCTCGAACGTGTGATGACCGTCGAGGACTGCCGGAGGTCAAGGCCCTGGGCGTAGAGCCACGGAAAACTCAACATGACTATCAATCGGTATAAAAACCACGGCGACTAACTCCGAATTGTACATATGTTGTCAGTTCATGTGCGGACCATACTCAAAACCATGAACGACCTCGTATAGACTCCCCCAAACCCGCACCATCCAGAACCTTCCAGGGCCGAAAAGCGCTGAACTGAATGGGCGTCGAGAAGCATCGGTATCCGCATCCATCAAACCCGGCCTGCCTGCCTTCATTGTTGATGCCGACGGCGGCGTGCTTGTTGACATTGACGGCAGCTTCATCGACTTCGCCTCCGGCATCGGCGTGACCACCGTTGGTGCTTCCAACCCCGCCGTCGTTGAAGCCGTGAGCGACGCCGTGCAGCACTTCACTCACACCTGCTTTATGGTCTCCCCTTACGAGTCCTACGTGGCGGTGGCCGAAAAAGCTTGCCAAAGGGTCACCCCCGGCGACCACGCCAAGAAATCCGCGCTGTTCAATTCCGGTGCGGAAGCCGTGGAAAAACGCCGTGAAAATCTCCCGCACCTACACCAAAAAAAGACGCCGTTGTGGTGTTTTGACCACGCGTTTCACGGCCGCACCAACCTCACTATGGCCATGACCGCGAAAAGCACGCCCTACAAGTCCGGCTTCGGCCCCTTCGCCAGCGACGTTTACCGCGCCCCCATGTCCTACCCGCTTCACGACGGCCTCGACGGCCCCACCGCGGCAGCACGTGCTATCACCATGATGGAACAGGAAATAGGCGCAACCAACATTGCGTGCATGGTCATCGAACCCATCCAAGGCGAAGGCGGATTCATCACCCCAGCACCCGGATTCCTGCCCGCGCTCAGAGCCTGGTGCACAGACAACAACGTGGTGTTCGTGGCCGACGAAATCCAATCCGGATTCTGCCGCAGCGGCGACATGTTCGCCTGCAACAACGAAAACGTGGTGCCAGACCTGCTCACCCTGGCCAAAGGCATCGCTGGCGGCATGCCACTATCCGCTGTCACCGGCCGCGCCGACATTATGGACGCCCCGATGCCCGGCGCGCTCGGAGGCACCTACGGCGCAGCCCCGCGTGGCCTGCGCGCGGCGGCGCTGGCCAGCATCGCCGAAATGGAGCGGCTTGACTTGGCGGCCCGCGCCCGCGGATTGAAGCGATTATTCGCAAGGAACTGCAAGGTCTGGTCACCAACGGTGTGGCGTTGGAACTGCGTGGCCGTGGCGCGATGATGTCACTGGAGCTTCCCAGCGCCGAGATCGCTTCCGCCGCGGCAGCACGCTGCAAGGAACAGGGTGTGGTGGCCCTGACCTGTGGTATTGGCGGAAACGTGATTCGCTTGCTGCCGCCGCTAGTGATCCCGGAAAAATCTGCTGCGTGATGGCCTGCGGGTGCTGGTGGAGGCTCTTTCATGAGCCAGAGTGCCGGTGATCTTACTGGTTTCCCTCCCCCACTGGCATGTGGCTTGGCAACACCCAGCGCGGCGGCGACCACGCTGATGTGGAAAACCCCGCCACGGGTGAGGGTGATCGCCCAGGTTGCCGACGCGGATTCCGCCGACTGGTTCGCTGCCTTGGACCGCGCTGTGTCCGCGCAGGAACAGTGGGCGGAGGTTTCGCCGCGGCATCGTTCGGAAATTCTGAGCCACGTGTTCACGCGGGTGATGGAGCAGGCAGAGCAATTCGCTCAGGTGATTCACCTGGAAATGGGCAAACCTCTCGCGGAGGCACGCGGCGAGGTCGCCTACGGTGCCGAGTATTTCCGCTGGTTCGCGGAAGAAGCCGTGCGCATTCCGGGCCGTTTCAGGCAGGCCCCGGCCGGTAACGGACACATGGCGATCACTCGCACGCCCGTCGGCCCGGTGCTGCAGCCATTACGCCGTGGAACTTTCCGCTGGCCATGGCCACCCGCAAGATCGCTCCGGCGCTGGCGGCTGGCTGCCCGATCATTGTGAAACCCGCGCACGAAACGCCGCTGACCATGCTTCTACTCGGTAAAGTAGTGGCGGAATCCAACCTGCCGGACGGTCTGGTCTCCATCATCCCCACCACCAAAGCCGCCAACATGTCCGCTGAACTCATGGCCGACCCCCGCCTGCGCAAAATCACCTTCACCGGTTCCACACCGGTCGGCCGCCAGCTAGTGAGGCAATCCGCCGACAATCTGCTGCGTACCTCCATGGAACTTGGCGGCAACTGCACCCTTCGTCATTGCCGACGACGCCGACCTCGACCTCGTGCTCACCTGCGCCATGCAGGCGAAAAATGCGCAACGGCGGCCAGGCATGCATCGCCGCGAACCGTTTCCTGGTGCAGGGACACCATCGCCGACGCCTTTGTGGCCCGCCTCACCGATGCCATGCGCGACGCCGAGGTCGGCCCCATCATCACCGACAAGCAACGCTCCGCCATTGCCGGGCTTGTCGACGCCGCGCTTGCTGACGGTGCCACGGCCACCACCGGCGGTATTGTCCCCAATGGTCCCGGCTACTTCTATCCGCCGACTGTGCTGGTGGGCGTGCCCGCCGACTCGGCGATCCTGCACACCGAAAATATTCGGCCCGGTGGCAACGAGTGACAACCTTCAGCGACCTTGACGACGGCATCCGCATGGCCAACGACACCGAATTCGGCCTCGCCGCCTACGGCTGTCAGCCCAGGACATTCACCGCGCCCAGCACCTTGCCGAATCCTCCACGCAGGCATGGTGGGCATCAACCGCGGAGCCATTTTCCGAACCCGCCGCACCCTTTGGTGGAATCAAACAATCCGGCTTCGGCCGCGAAGGCGGCACCGAGGGCATCGACGAATACCTTGACGTGAAGTACGTGGCGTTTTAGGTGTTTTTCCCTTGAACAACGGTAGTGAAAACGTCTGCATGAGTTTGCTTTATCTCCAAGCCGGAAAAACGAGGTGTTTTCGAGCTTGGGCGTAAGCAGATTTTTACAGCTGGATCATACAAGTGCACCGCTTCATCGCAACCAGGAAAACTGACTTTTTGACGAACCTCAACGCAAGCCCCCTTCAAGCCACTTGTCGGACAGGTCTATCCGCAGGTACAAAAACACCCAGACACAAAGGATTCGTACCTGACGGTGGACCCTACCATGACCCCACCCCAAACACCTTTCATTCAATCTCCACAACAGTCACAGCATCCTCACTAACACCACCAGTCATCTCCTGATCTCGGCTGCCCCTTGGTCAGGGTTTGTTTTCTGAAGAAGGCCGGGTTTCTCATCCAGGTGATGCACATGACAAACTCACGCCGAGTACCAACACGGTCACGCCCAGGATGAACACTGGGCCCACGCCGAGAGTGAAGATCCGGACCCGTAGTTGGGGTGCATGGCGTCGCAGGGAGGTTGCAGGAAGAAGATGATCAGGAGCGTGCCACCGATGAGTGGGCAGATGAATCTGGACACGGCGTTTCGCACTGAGGTGAAGGCGGTGCGCCGGAAGTACCAGACGCAGGCGAAGGCGGTGACTCCTGTAGAAACACACCATCATACCGAGCGCGGTGATGGTGTCCCACAGCACGGCTTCACTGACAACGCGCATGACGGCGTAGAACACAAAAGGCAACCACTGCGTGAGACGATGGTGGCGTAGCCAGGTGACTGGAATTTGGGTGAGATGTGGGAGAATCGGCAGCGCGCCGTAGTGTCCCATGGCCAGCATGGTCCGTGCCGGGCTGATGAACGTGGATTGCAGGGGACGCTGCAGAGGGAACCCAACACCGCCAGGGACATGAGCGGGGCGAGTGGTCCCATGATGAAGGCTTGCTAGTTCGCCGAGATGTTGGCTTGGATGGCGGGATTGCCGAGTCCGTATGCCTCCCCGACTCCCGAGTAGGAGACGGTTGCTATGGAAATCAACTGGTATAGCACCACGATCACAATGATGGTCAACGTGGCAGCCCGTCCCGGCGTGGAGTGCGCGCCTTCGGTTTCTTCACTCATAGTGAGCACCACGTCCCAACCCCAGTAGATGAACACGGACAGCGCAATGCCTGCGGCAGGTGGAGAAACTACCCACGCCGAAGGGGTTGAACCATTCCAGGAGAAGTCGGTGCGGTCGAAGGCTGTGCCGTTGTACACGTGGTAGAGGGCCATGCCGGAGAACAGCACGAGCACGCAGAGTTGGAATCCCACCAGGATGTATTGAACGGCTTTGGTTGTGTCGAGTCCCCGGTAGGAGATGGTGGAGGCGATCACAATAAACACTAGGCAGGTCAGCACGTTGACCAGCGTATTTTTGCTCAATGCAGCTATGTCTGGTCTGTGGAACACCTGCGAGAGCAGGAGGTGAAGAAGTCCACGGCAATACCCGCCAGGTTGGAGAGCACCAGAATGGTGGCGGCGAGTCCCCACCGCCTAGCCAGCCGACAACGGGCGAAGGCTCGGGTCGCCCAGGTGAAGGTGGTTCCCGAGTCGGGCATGTCTGCGTTGAGTTCGCGGTATCCGATGGCCACGAGCAGCATGGGTTGTAAAGCCGACGAGGAAGATGGCGGGAGGTATTCGCCCACTTCACGGCGGTGGGGCCGAGCGCTCCGGAAAGAGTATGAGGCGGGTGCGATGCAGCTGATTCCAATGACGGCGGCACTGACCAGGCCGACGCTGTCACCACTGAGTCCTTTTTCCTCCCATCAGGTAACCTCCAGCTCTACTTGGTAGCCGCGCGGAACCACAATGAGGGGGACGGTAAGTTCTCTGAGGATCCGCATGGCCACGGAGCCGACAAAAACGGAGCGTTTGTGCTCAATGCGTGACGACCCCACAAACAGCAAATCCCCGGCTCCCACCCCACGGCCTGGATGGAGTGGTCACGTCTCCCCTGTCCAACAGCAATGTCCACCTCCAGTTCGGTGCCAATGTCGCGCTGTACGGCGCTAAGTATCTCGGCGGTGTTGATGCGTGCGAACTCCGCGTTGTCGTCGTCGACAAGCGCCACCAGCCGCAGGGGAAGCCGGGAGCGCAGGGCAATGTAGAGCCCTTCCCGCACCAGCGATCCCGCGCCAATCCGGGTGCAACGGTGCAGTTCACACGGGTTATCGGCGTGCTTTGGTAGCCGCGCGGTGCCAGCGCCACCGGCACGGCGGATTCATACAGCAGGTCGCCCGCGACGGTCCCTACCGGTGGCGCTTTGAGGGGCTTGTCGACGCCCCGCCCACCACGATCATCGCCGCGTTCAGCTTGTCTGCGGCGCGGCGCAGGCCGTCGGCAATGGTGGCACCGGGTAAATGTGGCCGTGGACCCTGCACGTCGTCGGGTACTTGGGAGAGCGCTTCCTTCAGCCAGGTGCATGCCTGGGCGGTCATGATGTCGAGGCATTGCCGCTCGGCGGATATTCCATGCTAAAGATGTCGTGGCGGCGCAGCACCACCACAATGTCGAGATCAATGCGCAAGGCTCTGGCCAGGTCGATTCCCAGTGCTATGGCATCGATGCCCTGCGGGGTCGGTTCGTAGCCAACGATGCACTTCTATTTTCTCAGACCCCAGCAGCTCACCCAGAGTGGCGGCGACACGGTGTCCCATGCGTATCGCGCCGTCGACATGCTGGTAGCCGGCACCCGCGATGTCAGAGCAGGCGAAGTGGATGCGGCCGACGGGTTCAGTGTTGTAGCGTCCCCACCTGGTGAGTCCACCCAGGTCGTAGGAAGAGGCGTAGGCGCCGCGGGTCCATTCCTCGGCACCCCATCTCGTAATACGAATCCGACTGGGGTGCCGGGTTTCGTCCCCCAGCATCACGGCCATGGCTTCCAGAATGGTGTTCTTGGGTCGTCGGCGCTGAGCTGGAACATCTTTTTCGGCTTTTTCGTCCGGAGACGAATCCGACAAGCGTGCCGCGCTCATCACCGTAGTTGGTGTTGTCGTAGATTTCCTGCACCAGGTTGGTGGAGGAAAAGCAGGTGCCGGAGAGTCCCTTGTCGCGCCAGAAGGGCGTGGGGTAAGTGGCGTGGACTTTGATCACCAGTCCCATGGATTGGTGCTGGTGCATGATGTGCTGCGTGCGGGGCAGCTCGGGGACGTAGGTGATGCGGCTGTACAAGTTCGGCGGCACAGCCAGGATGGCGTAACGGGCGCGGTGTTCGCCGTTGATGGTCACGCCTTCGTCGTCGTAGTTGAGCGTGCGCACGGGTGTTGCCAGGGAAATGTTGTTTTCACCGATGCGTTCAGCCAGGCGTTTGGACACGCTCTGCATACCTCCGATGACGCGAGCGTCGAGAATGAAGTCCTCATCCACGAGGTTGCTGAAACTGCCTGCCGACGCCGCCATGTGCATCGCTTGCAGTGCGGAAAAAGCGTGCGCGGGCTTGGTGAGCATGCCACCCGCGATGAACAGCCCAATGTTGTTGCGGGCTTCCTCATCATCAGATTGTTCCTTCAGCCACTGCTGGAAGCTCACCGTATCGAACTCCCTGGCGCGGGGATGCTCCCAGGGCGCTTCGGGATCAATCTCTGCGACGATGGAATCCAGAAGCCCCACCAGGCGTTCCATTTCCGCCTGGGTTTCGGGCGAACAGGGGAAAATCTCGCCGGTGTAGCGGGTCGTGCCGTCCTGGTTGAGGTAGATGCTGTCGCCCTCGCGGTAGCGCTGGTAGGTTTCCAGGCCGAGTTCGTCAAGCCAGCGCAACAGTTCTGTCTGGTCCGGCGAGACCCACTGTCCGCCGATTTTCGTACCAGGCACCGTTCATCACGTCGGAGCGGGTGCGCCCACCCACGCGATCACGTGCCTCGAAAATTTTTACGGTGTGGCCCTGCTGCTGGAGGCGATGCGCGGCGGATAGTCCGGCGGGCCCGGCCCCGATGATGGCAACGTCAATGGTGGTCATTGTGGTGTGTCCTCTCCGACAAGAATGGGTGGATTAGTGGGCGGTCATGACGTGCTTGATGCGGGTGTATTCTCCACGCTGTAGAGGACAGATCTTTGCTGCAACCGGAGTCTTTGAACCCGCTGTGCGGCATTTTCGGCGACAAGGGGATGTGGCAGTTGATCCACACGCAACCAAAGTCCAGGTCGCGGCTGCACCGCTGGGCGGTGTCGTGGTTAGTGGTCCACACGGAGGAGGACAGTCCGTAGGACACATCGTTGGCAAACTGCAGTGCCTCATCCAGATTCTCGGCCGCCTGCACGGTGATCACCGGGCCGAAGATTTCTCCTGAATGGCCTTATCCTGCTGTTTCAAAACCGGTCACCACGGTGGGTTCCACATAGAAGCCCACGTCGCCGATGCGCTTGCCGCCGGTCTGGATAGTGGCGTAGTCCGGTAGGCCTGCAATGGCTTGCATCACCTTGTCGAAGTGGCGGCGGTTGTTCAGCGCGCCGTAGAAAGCATCGGGGTCGTTGGGCTTCCCGGCGCGAAGTTTCTGCACCTCGGCGACAAGTTTTGCCACAAATTCGTCGTGCACGCTGTCTTCCACGATCACGCGGGTGGCGGCGGTGCAGTCCTGGCCTGCATTGAAGATGCCTGCGGCGGCAATCCCCTCAGCGGCGGCGTCCAGGTCCGCGTCGGCACATACGAGCACGGGGGCCTTGCCGCCGAGTTCCAGGTGTGAACGTTTCAGGTTTTCACCAGCGGATTTTTCCTACCGCGCGTCCCGCAGGGACTGGAACCCGTGATGGCGGCCATGCGAACGGTGGGTGGGCAACCAGGGTAGCGCCAGTCGAGGCGTCGCCAAGCACAATGTTGATCACACCGGCAGGGAAAATGCCCTGGATGAGTTCCGCGAGTTTCAGTGAGGAGGATGGTGTGGTGTCGGAGGGCTTGAACGCCACGGTATTGCCTGCGGCGATGGCGGGGCCGAGTTTCCACACCGCCATCATCAGTGGGTAGTTCCAGGGGCGACCTGCGCGATCACGCCCAGTGGCTCGCGACGGATACTGCTGGTGTGGCCTGCCATGTACTCCCCCGTGGCCAGGCTATTCAGCATACGGGCGGCACCAGCGAAGAACCGGAACTGATCCGCACCCGCCAGGCATTCCTCCTGCGTGACCATGGCGACGATCTGCCCGGTGTCCGCGCATTGTGCCTCCGCCAGCTCTTGCGCATGCTCCTCCACCGCATCGGCCAGCGCCAGCAGGCACCGCTGACGCTCGCTGGGGGTGGTTTTTACTCCAGGTGGTAACGCTTTCCGCCGCCGCTTCCACCGCCTTATCGACGTCCGCGGCATCCGAGATCGGCGACACC
>BNJS01000401.1_pt1 | contig 11054 bp, 20 predicted proteins | sample 8540461 | NCBI WGS metagenome assembly BNJS01 (sample SAMD00202454, study PRJDB9452) | human saliva metagenome | isolation source: human saliva | place: Japan
TAAATAGAACTGAGCCAAGATGTTAGATTCTTCAGAAAAAGCTAGGAGTTTTAAATGACTAAAAAATACTCTTAGAAACAGGAGCATACATCAGTCAAGACCCTATTCGTCTCGAAGTGGACTGACAAACCTGTATGCGTATGTACACGACGTGAATGCTTGGGTGGATCCTTGGGGGTTAGTTTTAATAGAAGTTGATCCCTCAACCATCAATTATTCTCAACGAACAGTGTCAGAAGTTAGGGTGTTTGATATAAATATGAGCCAATTAGAGTTATAGAAGTTGATGGGCAGTTAGTGTCTTATGATAATAGAAGATTGCTTGCAGCTCAAAATGCAAACTTGGGAAGTCTTACTGTTGATTTGTTGGATAAGAGCGATATTGCAATATCTAAAGAAGGTAAGCAAACTACTTGGTGGCAGAGATTTCAAAAGCGATATGCAGATAAACGCAACATTAAGGCAGGAGGTGTTGTCCCAGATACAGGTCTTTCTGAAAACCAACAAAAGCATCACTAATTCACTAAAAGAATGAATATATTAAATAGATGTATTGAGGACGGGATCTGTCCTTTTTACCAATGGGATTCTAACTTGTGATGGAGCCTTCTATCGTTTGATACATAAAAAAACAGATGTAGATCAATCTATTTTGGTGAAAGAAGATGATTCCTCAGATTTGATTGACTATGAGTTTGAGACCTCTTTTGATGTAATAGCAATGGTTGAGAATGACTTCTGGATTGCGTATGGTTGTGAAACTAGTTGGGGAAGTGAAGGTGCAGTTTATGTATTTGATAAACAAAAAAATATATTTGTATGGTTGATGATTCTTGAGAATGGAAATCCTTTTGATAAATTGTATTTCGAGGAAGATGCCCTAATAACGACAGATAGTACAGGACGTTTTGAGGAAGGTTGGATAATTCCGATAAATAAACCTTGGGAAATATCCTATTGGAAGAAAGCACTCCAAGATGTAGGGTTAGTTGATAAAAAGGGGAAAATTAAAGAGTTTCATTAAGATGGATCACTTAAAAAGAGAAATACTCTTGGCTATGGATAGTAGTACTATGAGCTATATGGAAAAATGTAGAATATTATTATCCGCCTTGAGTGATATAGAGGATTGGAGATGGTTACAGGAGTTGTATCTGAAGTATGCTCTAGATCAGAATGATAGTATAGCTGGACTTTCTATTACATGTATTGGCCATATTGCTAGAATACATCAGAATATTGATTTGCCGCGTGTACATAAGGTCTTTCAATACATATCAGAAATACGCCCTAATTTAAAGGGAAGAATTAAGGATTCATTGGATGATATTTCTGCTTTTATAACAAGTTAGCGGGTATAATCTATTATGAGCAAGTGCATAGGCGGCATAGCGTACGACGCCGCCAGCTCATTGGCGACCCACAAGCCGAGTAAGAGCTTTGGTGACTTGTTTGAGGAGAAGAAGGCGCAGCTGGAATCTCTTCAAGCAGGCCTTGCTCGTGCCGTGCTGCCGAAGACACCACCTATGCCAGCAGTGACGGATACGAAGCGGCCTTTGCTAATCCCGACAATAACAAAACGGGACTACTCGATGATAATTTATCAAATAAATCACATTGAAAATAATCAATATGGATAAGGGTGTAAAAAAATACGGAAAAATCTATGAAATCTCGCTCCCAAATGGGAAATTTGCTTACATATGTAGGGTGAGGCGATACGAGTTTGGTATTTTTGATTATCTCTCGGAAAAGACAGCCAATATGGATGAGCTTCTTTCTGTTGGGTTTAAGACTTATAAATCCTGTATAGAAACAGCCATAAGAAAGAAGATTTGAAACTGATAGGGCAGGTTGATTTAGAGAAGGAAAATATAATATATCCAGATTTAGCGATTTTCTTATCATACAATAAAGAACTTTTTATTAGACAATCAAGAGTAATGAGAAACGGAAATCCTTTGGTAGTTTCTCAAAAAGATTATATAGACTTACTAAAGCGAGGGTATATATTTGGTTTCTTTGACGATTACAAAATCTTTGAACTCTGGCTGTCTAGTAATGTGGGAAATTATCCAGAAAGTGAAGGCATATTTCCTTTGCCATCTCAGTATTTATAGGGGCAACGGCCTATGTCGCTGGAAAATGAAACTATTGATGGTGGCTCCTACCATTCATATGACCCCAACAATATCATAGATGATACAAAGAAGGTTGCAAATCGGCAGAATCTCGTTGGAGTCAAGAATCCAAATCGCGATAAGTACTTAGCTGCAGCTGATGAATATCTGAAAACCAAAGGAATTCACTAAGATGAGAAATATGACAGAAATAAGGTGGAGGAATAATCAAGTTATCAGCATTGAGACTAAACGAAAGGATGAATCAAGAGAAACTAGGGTGTATGTGCTCGCTCAGATGATAGGGAAGGCTGAACTCCTGTTTTTCAATCTATTTAACACTGATAACAATTGGGATGATGTAGACTTAACCCAAGTTCCTATTCTTTTCTGCGCCACTGTTGCTCGTCAATTCATTAAAAGCAGCAATATCTTCAGGCAGAATATTAAGGGGATTGAGAACTATATCTCTCCAAAGCGTAAGATAGACCCCTTAGGTATGGGAAGTAGATGGATTACGCTCTGGGAAGGAATACCAAACGAAAAGAAAATTCTTATCATAGGAGATGGTGGGGGCAGACTCTTTGAAGTAGATTCTTCCTCGGGGAAATACCATGAACGAGATATCATTGCGTCAATAAATAGAGACGATTTAGAAACGATTAATAGCTATGAATTGAGGAATGTACGAATCTATGCTGAGCTTAATGAACGGCTATATTTGTGTTATAAAATGGGGAGAAATGTAGACCCTCTAAAAGATTTGGTGTTTAATCTACCTATCCCCTTAGAGTACAAAGAGTATATTGAGATCATATCAACCTAGAATCAACGACTTAAAGGGCTGAAGTAATACACTCAAAGTATTTCTCAATGAGTAAGCAGATTAATTTCTATGCCACAGAGGCAGATAATAAGTTCCTGGAAAAACTATTAAAGGAAGTGTTTGGTGCAATGTTAGATGTCCCATCTCCCAAAGGAACACTAGCTCCATTCCCGCCAGTTGTATATAACTCTAGTTCTTTTTTTCTTGTTGAAATGAGCCGGAAGGAAGATCTTGTATACTATACACACGCTTATCACACTGGTGAGATAGTAAGCGCCTTGGATACGGTAAAAAGCTCCATATTAGAATATTCGCCTGCAGGCATTAATGCAACAGAGGGATATTATCTTCAAGGGCGTTTTTATACTCGAGCAAAGGACAAAGAATTTCTCAAGAAGGTATCATCCTTTATGGCTAGAATGAAGAGAAGATTCTTGTATATTAAGAAGTACAATATCTATTTGTCTCCCGATATCGATATCCGAACCTCGAGGTTTTCTTGTGATAGAATAATTACAGAAGACGACCTTAGATATATAAGATTTGACAACTAGATTGTGCAAGCACTCTTTGTTAGAATACTACTATTGGTTTTGGGACTTTGCAACATCTCAGAGGTGCAGGCAAGTGTCGGATCCTCGGTAGCTTGAAACCTCCAGCTTGAGTATGATGTAATGGGGCGAGAAAGTCTGCGCCGTCTCTTGGGTGGTGTTGAGAGCCGTACACGGTATGACCGCTCGGGGCATGTTACCGACCAAGTAACCCAAGGTGTGGGCTATGAGGTCAGTCACCGCTCTTATGACTGGGATTTGTCGGGGAAGCTACGCAAGCTCACGGCAGGAAGCTATACGGCAGAGTTCGACTACGATGTCGTAGGTACGCTGGCGGCTGCTCGCTACAACGAGACAGACATCCTCTACAAACTCCCCGACCGCTTCGCCAACGCAAGAGAGCTATTAACAAGAGATATAAGGGAATTAAAGAGGGTATATCCCGAAATTCCCAATTCCCAGCTACAGGAACTCATTGATTTAAACAAATCAATGTATCCTGAAATGAATAAGCCTCCTAGAGGGAAGCTTTAATAATACACCTACCTAGATGACAGATAGAGAATTTGTGAAATCTATTAAGGATGAGATTTTTGATAAGAGTCTCCACCGCTATTTTGAGATACTGCGCACTATTGACAGGGATAGTATAACCCATATGTATTGGAAAGCAACGGCTTCTTTATATGACAAACTAGATCATAAGGGGAGAGAGCAGTTAAGATTTTTTGCTAGACTAATAATGGAGGATGCACTTTCGAGTGTACTATCATACATAGACGGAAGTTCTACTTTTGCCACACAGGAGGAGAGTGAGGATTTTAAGTTGACATCAGGGGAACAAGTCATAAGTGGGATGTTGTACGATTTTTTTCTTGCAACGCTCGAAGATGAAGAATAGAATTGTAGGGGGATATGTTCCTTCGGCGAAGATTGTGGATGAGAGACGATATTCCATTATCTCGGACTACCTCGGCACACCTGTAGAGGCGTATTACGAGGAGGGTAAGCGAATCTGAAAGCGTGAGCTGGACATATGACTATGAAGCTGATGTGAGATTACGAACTAATAACAAACACTAATGAAAGGGTACACTGTTAACTTAAACAACGACTCTGGCTTTAGGGGAATTACTATTATGTGTGATTCTATAGAGAAAGGGTTGGATTATGCTCAGGAGAATGAGATAGACTGTGTCTGTATAGCGTGTCATTTTAATGAGTACCGTAAGCAAAGAGTCAACTTTGATTTTCTGAAGGGAAGGGATTTTATAAGGGTTCTTCATTGGCTGGTCCCATTAGATCGAAGATCAAACACAGAAGGCATAAAAGCGCTACAGAACCTGGAGGAATTGCGCTGGGTGGCAGGTAACAATGTGCCTATTGATTTATCATCTTTCCGCAGGCTTAGAAACTCAACATTCAATATAGTAGCAAAAATTATGGTGGGAATATCTTACCTCACTGCAGTCTTTAATGTTGAGCTCTGTAAATGAAGACGAACTGTCTTTTCTAGGTAAATTAGAAAGCCTGGAAACCCTGCGGCTTCTCAATGGAAAGCTAACCTCAATAGGAGGTCTTGACGGCTGTAGAAAGCTACATACCTTATTTATTCAAAATTGCCCAGCGCTATCTCTAACAAAAGGTGATATTCTTAAGTTAGAGGGACTTGAAAACCTAGTAATTGAAAGATGTAGACTTATTGATGCCCAGGGGTTGAGGGAGATTGATTTGAAAAATCTATTAATTATATAGATGTGGCTAATCTCCTATATGTGCTATATCTAACAACCCCAATTCGGTTTAAGATTACCTCTTTTTTACTTTGAATACTCACGCTTGTTTTCACACACGGGAATACGCGTCGAATCGATAAAAGTAATCCTTGTACATTCTCCCATCAGAGCTAGTTTAAGGAAGAGCAAAAGTGGAACTGCCACTCGTGGCATACGTTCCCCAAAACGGGTATACGAAAGTAGGTTTGGGAACTCTTCTTTAAGTTCTCGACAGACGTAGAAGAGATAGAAATGTTTGAAATTGCGAAACGTATTGCTGTGGAACAAGACAAGAATGGTAATCATTTCTACATAACTCATTCTTCCCTTTCTATTGCGAGTTTTAGGGGTGTTTGGAGAGGAATTTGAAAGCGAAAGTGCTTTTTTGTTCAATTCTAACTCATTTTTTTTGCAGAAAGCATCTGCAATACAATGAATTTCCGTAACTTTGCTTATAAGTCTCATATAGGATTCTTTTTAAATCGCTATCTGTTTGATTTTCAATAATAAATATGCGAAAAATAATCCTCTTTTGGGACTTTTATGGAAACTATTTTACGGCAAAAAACAAGAGTTCCTTATCCCGAATTGGGGTAGATGATGAAACAGCGAATGAATGAGCTTTATGATATTTCAAAATTGAAGGATGGGATCAACGAAGAATTCAAAAAGGAAGTCGTAGGTTTACAAACCGAAGTTAGACAAGGATTGGATTCTGGAAAAATATAAAACGCACTGATAAAAATGTATAGACTTCAGCAACAAAGTGACGTGGATTTTTGTGCCGTGTCACATCAGGAATCTCAAAGACAAGAAGAGTTATATGATTTTTTTGGTAGATGGTAAGGAAGGACTTCTTCAGTATTCTCCAGTTCTGATCGCTGATAATAGATTGACACTGGAGTCCATCCAAAAGTTGGACTATCTTGAAAGTTTTTTGCCTGCTCCAATTTTTTCAGAACGAGCAAAAATGAGAATCGAAAAAATTGTAGGTGAAGATGTTGTCTTCTATCCCTGTAAAATAAATCTTAAAGGAGAGTTATTGCAATTTTACCTGGCTAAGATCTTTCGAAAGCTTCCAATATTAGACGTGGAGAATAGTCCATTTCATACCTTATCCGATGGAAAAAAAATTCCCACATACCCTTATAAATATACTTCGCAAGATTTAGAGTTCACGCTCGCAAGAGATTGCTACTACCCTTCATTATTTGTTGTATCTTCTAGGTTGCAAAAAGAAATGTATGGTTTGTCTTTAGATCTAGTTCCATTAATCTGAGAATAAAATAATTTTGATAGCATATAGGGTCTGATTTGTCACTTAAACAAGGATGACAAGATGTCGCAAAAGCATTGGACGTTCACTAATATTATCCGTTACATTGAGGAATATGAAAGATTTGAATTATACTTTTATGGATGAGTTACTGATCTTCATAGACAATCAGACTGGAGATAGCGTTGGGATGTATTACAATACATGGTTGCTTATAATCAAATGTATTTTGATAGAATATGCGGATAAAACGGCTGAGGAGGCAAATGAAGTTCTAAAGAAACACTATTACAAAAAGCCTGAAAGCTATTATGAAGTACTCTACCTGAGTCATGAAACAGAGTACCATTGGGCTATGCTGGGAGCTTATGGAGAACTTTATTGGTTAAAAGGAGTGAGTTCCCAAGTCTCTATTGACTATGATGCTTGGTATAGCAATTATATACGAAACAATAATTTGCCCACCCCATTTCAATGGTTTTAGTACCTCGACACAGAGACGGGGCTCGCCTACAACCGCTTCCGCCACTACTCGCCCGAAACAGGAGATTAGTAATCAAACTGATAGCATGTTTAGTTTTTTCAAGAAGAAACCAAAGTTGGATATTTCCAATGTTATTAAAGAGTTGGCAAAAACTCTACCAAGCAAGTATGATTCTATCATAAAACAAATAGAGGAAGGCATCGTTATAGGTTTCTTCATAGAGGAAGATGCATATGTTAAATTTAAGCTAGATTCTTCCGTTATTAGTCGCTTTGAAGACCCTATGGGTCGCTACTATTCAATTTCTGGATTTCAGCTTGAATGGGATGATGGTAGCAGGACTTGTTTTGCTATTCGTATTGGGTATGGGTTAGTTCTCGGCATAGAACTATCAGATCGTAGTGTCATCTTTAAGCATCAAAATCAACCAAGAGTAATTCTCATGTCTCTGAGGATTACCTATTTTGATTCGTTGGAAAACTCCTTTATCTCCCCATCAGAAGCAAAGATATTTAGTCCTAACGACTTATATGAAATCGAAATCCAAGGGGTCCATCTCCTTCATCTGAGAGATCTTGATGATGGAGACTTTGTCGCTATAGATACAAAACAATCTATCTACAAAGTGACACATTCTCCTGTCGAACTAGTCCCCCTTGATATACTATTAGAGGATGTCCCTCATCTATAGGGTCTGATTTGTCACGTAAATATTGTAGCTAATCATAATAAACAAATAGCCCCAAATAATTTTCATTGATGAAGTTTTTTCAGAAACGAGTAGGGAGTATATTCATTGTGCCACTATTCTTGCCTAGTGAATATACTGATAACATCAAAAGCTATGCTTCTGTTGACTTTCCCCCAACAGAACGCTATGCTTTCGGTCGGTTGATAGAAGTTGACAAATCTGGTGGAGATTTGGTGGAAATTTTCAACTATATAGGAGCAATACCGAGTTCTCCGATGGGAATAGTAAATTCTGGGCTTATGTTTAAGCCTTTACATATAAGTTTGGGGTTCAAAAAGAAAAGGTGGAGATTTATATTTGAAGACCCAAACTATGACAAGATAAGGGATTCTAATTATCAAGAAATTACATTCCTTATGGGAACCCCAGAGATGCCTGCCCTTTGGGTTGGAGGAGAGTACAAAAGAACAACTGTCTATGATTGTGAGAGCTACAGAAAATGGATAGTATTTACTCCAACCGAAGTGGAAGGATTAATTAAGGAGTTAATTTAAGGAATGAACCTATTGACGGAATCATTTGCTCCCAATTTAGATATAGCTCAATAGTATATGAGTAAGTGCCTAGGTGGTATTATACATGACGTCTTTGGTTCTGTCGGGACCTTGCTATCGCATAGTCCTAGCAAGAGCTTTGGCGAGCTGTTTGAGGAGAAGAAGTCTAAGCTAGACGCTCTTCAAGCGACGCTTGCCGAGGCTGTTATGCCTAAGTTTCCGCCTATGCCTGCTGTGAAGTACAGTGATATAGGCTTCGGTATAGACCTTCACAAGGGGGTTATGCCTGCTGTCCCTTTGGTTCCTGTGCCTAATGTGAGCATGGCAAAGCAATTGGAGGATATTCTTGCAAATCTTGGAATCCCAATTCGGTTTAAGGTCACCTCCTTTTTACTCAGGTTATAGCACACAACGATTCTTTCGACCTAGTTTTAGACCGAAGATTCATTGTTTCACGCAAGTCAGTTTTAGAAAAGTGTGAGCTGCTTCATCTCTGCTTCTCCCTCCATCTCAAACTCCATATTGATAGAAGGTTTTGTATCGTAGAAAGCATAAGCAGCCATTCCTACCAAAAGGTTGACAATAAAGTTTGAGACACTTCTGTGGCGGGTATGAATAATCTGCGCCACGTTCTTGAGCATATCGTTGATGGTTTCGATAATGCTTCTTTTACGGAGCATTATTTTGTCGTACACATCCATTAAGCGGTTCTTCATATTAGTGCGTATTCCCGTGACAATGTGAACTCCCCTATTGAAAAGAGTAGCAAATAGTGATTGAGACATATAACCTTTATCGGCATATTCTTCTTTTAGTTCTCGACAGACGTAGAAGAGATAGAAATGTTTGGAATTGCGAAACGTATTGCTGTGGAACAAGACAAGAAGGGTAATCATTTCTGCATCGCTCATTCTTCCCTTTCTATTGCGAGTTTTAGGGGTGTTTGGAGAGGGATTTGAAAGCGAAAGTGCCTTTTTGTTCAATTCCAACTCATATTCTTTTGCAGAAAAGCATCTGCAATACAATAAATTTCCGTAACTTTGCTGATAAGTTTCATAGAAGATTATTTGATCGTTATCTGTTTGGTCTTCAATAACAAATATGCGGAAAAAAATCCTCCTCTTTTGGAACTTTTGTTGAAACTATCTTAAGGCAAAAAACAAGAATTCCTTATCCCGAATTGGGGTTAAAAGGAAAAGAGGGCATCACCGAAATAATATAGGACCTTTGACTCCTGTTTATGAAACGGATAGCTATAAAGCCGTAAGAGGTGGAGAGCAATATTACATTGAAGAAGCGCGAAAATCAGGTAATGCGGTAGATCAAATTAATGGTATTTCTCCGAGGAAGGCTAATAAGAACGGATACGAAGCAGCCTTTGCTAATCCCGAAAATAACAAAACGGGAATACTCGATGACAATTTATCGAAAAAATCACATTAAAAACAATCAGTATGGGTAAGGATGTAAAAAGATATGGCAAAATCTATGAAATCTCACTCCCGAGTGGGAAATTTACTTATGTATGTAGGGTAAGGCAATACGAGTTTGGTATTTTTGATTATCTCTCGGAAAATGCAGCTAATATGGATGAGCTTCTTTCTGTTGGGTTTAAGACTTATAAATCCTGCATAGAAACAGCTATAAGAAAGAAGATTTGGAAACTGATAGGGCAAGTTGATTTGGAGAAAGAAAATATAATATATCCAGATTTAGCGATTTTTCTTATCATACAATAAAGAACTTTTATTAGACAATCAAGAGTTATGAGAAACGGAAATCCTTTAGTAGTTCCTCAAAAAGACTATATAGACTTACTAAAGCGAGGGTATATAGATGGTTTCTTTGATGATTACAAAATCTTTGAACTCTGGCTGTCTAGCAATATAGAAAATTATCCAGATAATCAAGATATATTTCCTTTACCATCTCGGTATTTATAGAGGAATGACCTATCTCACTGATAAATGAAACGATTGATGGTGGCTTCTATCATTCATATGACCCCAACAATGTCAAAGATGGAAGAACTTTTTATATCTAAAGATGACATTGAGTTAAAAAAATGAGTCAGAGAAAAACAGCAGAAGTTGATTCCAAAGGACATATGATAAATAATACTCACTAGAAATATGAACAGCAAAAATTAAGCTTCGAGTTGGTAAAAATAATCGAACTGAAGCATCATATTGAGAATTGGGGAAATTCAAACAAGCGAAGAGATCGAAAAGCTTCTTGTTGATTTTTGAGAAACAGCCCTAGGCAAGAAATGTCTTCTTATTATACGGAGCTTTTTTTAGAGATGTTCAATTTGCGGGTGTTTTGGTGCAAATAGCAAATAAGTATGCGGAAAACAGTAAAATCAATCGCTGTATAGTATCTGCTCTTGGAATGATGATGTGGAGGTATAAGCTTCCTGAGAGTGAGGAAATATATCGCCTTATGTTAGCGAATATTCAAAGAAAGGGAGTAGCTCTTTTTGTAGCATTTCATCTCCCTAAGATGAAAATGTTTGAGGAATTCTGAATAAATGGTATATTTTATGAGTATACCTAAACTCTCTCCTAAAAAGACTTCTGCGGAATACTTTACTAACTTGGTCGAAGAATACATTTACTTTGTACCTATGATGTATAAGTCAGAATTGATTCAATACTTCAGTTTGAAATATAGTGAAACAAAAAGTGAATACCCAAAAAGATAGATATAAAAAAATACTGATAACCCTGCAGGATTAGTACTTAATTGAGTAATTTTTGAGGAAAAAAACATCAACC
>BNJS01001917.1_pt1 | contig 10998 bp, 17 predicted proteins | sample 8540461 | NCBI WGS metagenome assembly BNJS01 (sample SAMD00202454, study PRJDB9452) | human saliva metagenome | isolation source: human saliva | place: Japan
AGAACAACAAAACTAATCAGAAATATCCGAGTGTAAATCTTTAATTACCAGCATATTCTAAAAATTTAACACTTTTTCGGTTGCCATTTGTCGCTTCCCAAATTTCCACATATTTTTTTGAGACGTATTTCTGACGTGGAGAATTTGCAGGGACTTGTTTTTTTGTCACACCGTGCAGACAGTTGACAAGGGTTTACAACCGTTTACGACAAGCGACAATAACCGCCCCGATATGCGGAAACAGTCACACTGTGTAGAAAAGCGACAATGGTTGACTTCCGTTCACATCCGTTTACCATTTCAGAGATATAGGATTGAAGAAATGAACCATTAAACGATAAAACGGTATGAAAGCAACCAGAAAATGCAGTTTTTGCGGCAAGTCCTTTGTAACCCGAAGCGGTATGCAAAGATATTGCAGTGAGGCTTGTCAGGCAGAAGCCAAACGAGCCAGAGTGATGCAGAAGAACAACCTCTTCAAAGTCGCCCAACCCTTGATGGAGATACAGCATCAGGAGTATCTCACCTTTTTCCAAAGCAGCCATCCTCGATGGGACTGTTCCCGACAGTACATTTACAAACTTGTAGCCATCGGCAAGCTGAAAGCCTCACGCATCAGCAACCGCATGGCATTCATCCGCAGAGCCGACATCGAGCAGATGTTGGAGGGCAATCCCTATCACCGCATCCTGCCCGGCAACACCTCCACACCAGAAATCATCTTCATCTTCCTTACCTGCCAAAAGAGAAAAAAAGGGAAAAGGAAAGCGAAGAAGTGTTGGACTTCTATTCGGGCGAGGAGGTGATGTCCCTTTTAAGGTAAAAGCAGTCGTGGCTTTACACTTCCGCCAAGCGTAACCATATCCCCCATCTGCCGTATCGCAGGAAAGAACTATTACAGCAAGAAGCATATTGACGAGTTTTTCGGTGTGGCAGTTGATATTAGCGAAATTACCGACTGGCTACTGACCGAGGAGGTGGAGGAACTGTTCGGCATGAAGCCGACCGCACTCCGTGCCTACACCTATCGCCATAAGATACCCACTAAAAGAGAGTACGGGCGTACCTATTACTCCAAATCACATTTGAACGAACTCCGCAGAACTGACCTTGTGAACGATGAACGCTACTATACCGTTGAGCAGGTGCAGCAAATCTATGGTCTTTCGTCAGCCAACATCTGCCATATCGTCAAGGTGAAGCACATCGAAAAGATAAAGGTGGGTGTGAAACCTGCTTTTGCGCTCAGATGTGGAGCGTGTCATGGCTGAAAGGAACAAATAACCGTGAAAAATCGGGATTATCGAAAATTATTTCAAAATGATGTATCGTGGAGGTATTCACGGATATTTCACGTTGTTCCTTTGCCATCGGAAACATGGATACAACTCCAAAATGTATACAACCAATTAAAACATAATTATTATGAGTAAATGCAAAACAGTTACCTTGCGTAAGCGCAAGATTAAGAACGGGACACAGTATTCACTATGCCTTGACTACTATCCCGGCTACCGTGACAATGTCACCATGAGAGTGATTACACGTGAAGCCTTAGGAATTTACATCTTCGCCAAACCTGCAAACCAGCAGGAACGGGACTTCAACGCACGCATGATGAAGAAAGCGGTCATCCTGCGCAACCAGCGCTACGAAGCCATTTTCAATGAAAACAACGGCTTTTTTGACAAGACCAAGATGAAGGGCGATTTCCTTGCCTATTTCAAAGGACTGGCTGACCGCAAGAATATCAAGTGGCAGCACGTATACAAGCATTTCCAGCGGTTCGTGAACGGCAAATGCACCTTTGAGGAGGTGGATGTGGATTTGTGCCGCAAGTTCATGGAATACCTGCTTGATGCACCCCAATCCATCCACACCAACCAAAAGCTGCACATCAACTCCGCAGCAGGCTATTGGTCAACTTTCCGTGCCGTGCTGCACACCGCTTACCGTGACAGGAAGATAAAGGAGAACCCAAACGGCTTCTTAGACCGCATCGAGTGCATTCCCACCATCAGGGAGCATTTGAGCCAAGAGGAACTGATACGGCTTGCCGAAACACCCTGTGAGGAGGAGGTCTTGAAAAAAGCTTTTCTTTTCGCCTGTCTTACGGGACTGAGAAAGAGCGACATCAGACAGCTCACGTGGCAGCAGATACAACCATACACCAACGGCAGGATGTTCGTTACCACCCGTATGCAGAAAACCAAAGAAATAGTGCATAACCCCATCAGTGATGAAGCCTATGGACTGCTGGGAGAACAGGGGCGAGGGACTTATCTTTGAGGATTTCAAGGACAAGATGCTGCAGGACCACTCCAACGGTGGCTCACGGCAGCAGGGATAACCAAGAAAAATCACCTTTCACTGTACCCGCCACAGCTTCGGAAGCCTGCACGTGGAAATGGGAACGGACATGGCTGTCATCAAGCCTATCTCGGACATAAGAACATTACCACCACACAAATCTATTCCAAGATAGCAGCGCAGCAGATGTGTCAGGTGGTGGACAAGATAACCTTGAAGCGCAAGGAGGCATAAATGTCTCACATTGACAGGGTATTCAGAGGGGCGGTTATGGCTACAAGGCTATAATCGCCCCTCTATGTTTTTTTGACTGATGCCACCATTTATAAAGCCCTCAGAGTATGAAACAGAGTATGATATGATGACATTTCGTGAAATACATTGAAAAAGACCGTTCTAACCGCAAAATAACGGGCAGTAATTGGGAAAAAAAATAGCATTAACTTTGCACAAAATAATACAGGAACATTCAATCTCTCAACGAAATATGGAATCATCAATCAAGGACAAATACATCATCTTGGGCTTTGTCGGCTTCGCCATCGTCCTAATATCTTCCATTGCCACGCTGGTAATAGCGGACAGCTTCAACCAAGACAACTTTGTCAGGTGGATAGTATTCGTATGCTGTAACCTGTTGGGATGGTTGCTCTATCTCTCCTTTCAGACACTTATCTTTGATACATACGAAATCTACAAAATCAAGTTCGGCAAGAAAGAAACGATTGCCGAAGCCATAGAGGTGCAGGAAGAACTGTCACAAAATACACTTGAAGAAGCCACATCTGTGCCTGGACCTACATCAGTCCCTGAGCCTGTACCCGAATCATCCCCGACAAAAGAAGAGACACTTATCCAAACACAACCGATAGAGCTTACTATCGCCCCGGATCTTCACGAAAAGAACCGTGCCAATTACGCAAGCAGAGAGCAACGGGAAAAGGAAGAGCGCATCCGCATGGTCATGGAGTATTGCCATTATTACCTGCCTCGCATTGCCGACCAAGAAACCGTGAACCACATCTGTACTGAGGGTGGACAAATGGATGAATCTTAACACTTATACCCCGAAGCCCATACAAAGACCGTTTACCAAAGACATCAACAACATTCCACTCCGTCACTTCGTATGGAATATCTCTGAGCGTTTCCTGTACAAGAGATACTACAATGGGGATAACCGTGCCAAGTTCATCAAAGCCCTTTTCCCGAAATCGTTTGCTGATACAGACTTATCAACCATCAAGAATTTCAAGGTAGAGCCGTTAAAGACGGAAATTCCCATTGATGAACCCGAAAACGGCAAACTTGATTTCCACTATCCCGAGGATTATGTGCGGAATTAGGATAATCACGACACCAACGACAACCATCCGGTAACTCATAACCGCCTGTTTTACATCGTTTCCCGAGTAATTTTACCCGTCATTTATGGCTGAGGCTAATTATTCGGGAATTATTTTACAATGACGTGTCGTGGAGATATTCACGGATATATCATTTCAGTCCTTTGCGCCAAGTCTTACAAAAGAGACGAGTACGCGAATGGAAAAATCAATTCTTACCTTCAACGACCTCCCCGAGGTTGTCGCTCAGCTTCGAGACGAAGTGATGAGCCTGAAAAGCCTGCTCGCCGAGCAGCGCAGTGTGAACAATGCCAAAACGGTGGACACCCACGTGCCCATGTCTGTGGACGAGGCAGCAGAGTATTTAGGTATCCCTAAAGGGTACGCTCTACATGAAACTGTCAGAAGGGACAATCCCTGCCACCAAGCCCCGGCAAACGCTATTGCCTTTACCGTGACGAACTGGACAAGTGGCTGGAAACCGCCCGAAAGAATCCCATACCGTTGTCAGACGAGGAACTGAACAAGTCCTTATCCTCTTCCCACCGTCGCAAGCCCCAACCCACGTAACTGGTGAATGATATGGAAGAGGATAAGAACTATATCAACCTGATACGTGGCGACCTCACAAAAGCATCCCAAGCGCATAACGGTATGCCCGACAGTGTAGGCATGATGAATATCAAGACGGCAAACCAAACCATTCTTGAAGCATCGTTATTGCCTACGCCCCGTGCGCTGTGGGACAGCTTTTTGGTACGAGGGGAACTCTCCTGCTTGTTTGCCGATTCCAACGTGGGCAAGTCCATCCTTGCCGTGCAGATAGCCGACCGCATCGCCCGAACCGACAATGTGCTGTATCTGGACTTTGAACTGTCCGAAAAAGCAGTTCCAGCTCCGCTATACCAACGAGCATGGAGAGCTCTACACCTTTCCCGACAAAATCTATCGGGTGTCTATTGACTGCAACCAGCTTTTGGATGCCAACTTTGAGGAAGCTATCATAGGCGGCATTGAACAGATGGCTGTGCAGACCGACTGCAAGATTTTCATCATTGACAATCTTACCTACCTGTGTTGCGCCATGGAGAAAGGCGATGCCGCAGGACGGCTGATGATTCAGCTGAACAATCTCAAAAAGAGATATGCGCTCTCTATCCTTGTCCTGGCACATACGCCCAAACGCTCTTTGGATTGTCCCATCACATCCAACGACCTTGCCGGAAGCAAACGGCTCTACAATTTCTTTGACAGCGTGTTCACCATTGGAAAAAAAGTGCCCAAGACGGAGGGCTTCGCTATGTGAAGCAGCTTAAAAGTGCGCTATGGCACGTTCTCTCATGATGCGGATAATGTAATCGTTTACGAGATTGACAAGGTGGATGCTTTCTTGCAGTTCGTGTTCAGGGGCTATTCCACGGAAAAGGAACACTTGAAAAAATTGGGCGACAATGAATCAAGCCAAAGGGATTGCCAAATTCTGCAACTCTCCCAATCGGGCAAGTCCGTCAGGGAGATAGCCTCACAGGTGAATTGTGGCAAGTCCACCGTAAACCGTATCATCCAGCGCAGCAAAGAGAGTAAAAACGCAGGTGTCCCAAGTGTCCCACTGTCCCAACCCTTAGAGTGTGGGACAATGGGACAGGATGGGACAGCCGACAATCAACCATCAAAAAAACGGACTAAGCTATGGGCAATTATTCATTACAGAAGTATAAAGGAACGGCAACACGGCATACCTGCCCCCAAATGCGGAGACAGGCATTCTTTCGTCTATTACGTGGACGAAAATAATGTGCCGTTGCATCCATCGGTCGGCAGATGTAACCACGAAAGCGGTTGTGGGTATCACTACACTCCGAAAGAGTATTTTTCAAGAGCATCCTGAACACAGAACTACCAATGATTTCTCTTTTGACAGGCAAAGAGCAGAGCAGAAGAAAGTGAAGCAGCAAAAGTAAGCCGACAGCCATCGGCTATATTCCCCCTCACTATGTGGAGAAGTCGCAAAGCGAGCGTAGCAATTTCTTCCGTTTCCTCTTCACACTCCTTACTTCCTACTATGGCGACAAGGCGAAAGAGGTGTTGAAGCGGTTGTTGGAGGAATACCGTTTGGGGAGCTACCCGTGACGGCTCTGTTATCTTTTGGCAGATAGACAGGACGGGCAAGGTACGCACGGGAAAGGTGATGCAGTACAATCCCGAAGACGGACACCGTATCAAGGGAGGACAGACATCGGCAGTGAACTGGATACACAGCATATTGAAAAAAAGCAGCGTGTGTTGGCAGAGGATTGGCAACTATCCCAATGCCTTTTCGGGGAACACTTGTTGAAAACGCATCCCGACAAGGTGGTGGTCTTGGGTGGGAATCCGAGAAGAGTGCCGTTATCGGTTCTGCTATCTTCCCCGATTATGTATGGCTGGCTACGGGTGGTAAGAGTCAGATGAGAGAAGAGAAACTCCGTGTACTGTCAGGGCGAACCGTGCTTCTCTTTCCCGATGCCGATGCTTATGCCGAGTGGAAACAGCGAGCCGAGAGCATGTACTTTTGTAAGGTGGTGGTTTCGGACATCATCGAAAGGAATGCCACCCCGAAACAAAAAGAAGCCCATATCGACATAGCCGATTGGATTATCTTTCAGATACGGGAGGGCAAGGTGATGAGTACAGCCAACCACTTGGTCGAGGCTGAGAGAATCCTCCAGCGGATGATAGAGAAGAATCCCGTCCTGCAAAAAAACTGATAGACGATTTAGACCTTGTGCTGGTCGGTGCATCTCCAATCGGCAACGATGATGAAAAACCTCCCTGACGGAGGAGAGCGGAAGCCGTAGGCTGGAGTTTGCAGACAATGGCTTGCCATTGATATAGCCCTCTATAACTACACGCTCCGCTTACGTAGTTGTGGGCTCTCCCGAGGGGATTAGGGTTTTACCCTAATGACCCACTCAGGGCGTTTCTCCCCTGAGAACCCAGAGCAAAGAGTGACCCTCTCTTTGCAATCTCCGCTTATGGGTTGCACCCCTAAGAACCCCCATGCGTTTACGGACAGCGGAAAAAGCAAACAATAAAGTACAAACCCAAAAAACAAGTATCTATGGCAACAAAATCAAGCATACATATCAAGCCCTGCAATATCGCATCGAGTGAGGCTCACAACAGGAGGACTGCCGAATACATGCGCCACATCGGAGAGTCCAGAACCTATGTGGTTCCAGAACTCTCCACCGATAATGAGCAGTGGATAAATCCCGACTTCGGCAGTCCGGATTTGCGGATGCATTATGACAATATCAGACAGATGGTAAAGGAAAAGACCGGACGTGCCATGCAGGAAAAAGGAGCGTGAACGCAAAGGCAAGAACGGTAAAATAGTCAAGATTGCGGGATGCTCCCCCATACGTGAAGGAGTGCTGCTTGTCAGGTCGGACACCACACTGGCAGACGTGCGTAAATTCGGTGAGGAGTGTCAAAGACGCTGGGGAATCACACCGCTGCAAATCTTCCTGCACAAGGATGAAGGGCATTGGCTGAACGGTCAGCCGGAAGCGGAAGACAGGGAAAGCTTCAAAGTCGGGGACAGATGGTTCAAGCCGAACTATCATGCCCATATCGTTTTCGACTGGATGAACCACGAAACAGGAAAGAGCCGAAAGCTCAATGACGATGACATGATGCAGATGCAGACCCTTGCATCCGACATCCTGCTGATGGAACGCGGGCAGTCAAAGGCTGTCACTGGTAAGGAGCATCTGGAACGGAACGACTTTATCATTGAGAAGCAGAAAGCTGAACTGCAACGCATGGATGCAGCCAAACGGCACAAAGAAGAACAGATAAATCTTGCCGAGCAGGAACTGAAACAGGTGAAATCAGAAATACGCACTGACAAGTTAAAGAAGACAGCCACCACGGCAGCGACAGCCATAACTAGTGGAGTTGCTTCTCTTTTCGGGAGTGGAAAACTGAAAGAACTGGAACGTGCCAACGAAAAAAACTGCAAGACGAGGTTTCAAAACGGAACACCAATATTGAAAAATTGCAGAGCCAAGTACAGCAGATGCAGAAACAGCATGATACGCAAATCCACAATCTCAGAGAAATGCACAGGCAGGAACTTGACATGAAAGAAAAAAAGAACTGTCACGGCTCGCCAGAATCATAGACAAGGCTTTCAGGTGGTTTCCGATGTTCAGGGAAATGCTGCGCATGGAAAAGTTTTGTGCCATGCTGGGATTCTCTAAAGAAATGACTGAAAGTCTTATAGTCAAAAAAAGAAGCTCTGAAATGTAGCGGTAAAATCTATTCCGAGCAACACAGGCGGAACTTTGATATAAAGGATGATATTTTTAAGGGTGGAAAATGACCCTGACGATGAAAGCAGGCTGAACCTGACAATAAACAGGAAGCCGATTGCCGACTGGTTCAGGGAGCAATGGCACAGGCTTAGATATGGAGCAAGAGTGCCGCAACAGGAAGAAAGAAAAAAAGTAGAGGATTCAAATTATAATAGAAGCAATTTGATTAGTAATCTAAAAAGCACTCCGATAACGATTAGAGTGCTTTTAGATTGTTTATCATTAATTATCAAAGCAAGTGCAGTTTAAGATTTTACTGAAGTTTGCATTAATAAAGAATATACTACAGCTGATATATGCGCAACATATTGTGACGCTTGTGATTCATTTCCCTTGAAATCCTTAACAAATACCGCTAAGGTATAACTGATATTATTAGGCAGACATATATAGGCAACATCATTGTGAGCTGCAAGAACACCATTTTCATTAACATCACCTGAACCTGTCTTATGCGCTATAACAACCCCTTCTTTATCAAGAAGTGGAGCTGCTATCCTATCTACACCTGTTTTGCATTCTTTTAACGTATTCTTAATGAAACTTTGTTTCTCATCATCGATAAGACCTTCAGTAAACAAACGATTCATCAACATTGCAGCACCAAGAGGAGATGTATAGTTAGAGTAAGCCTTGTTATGGTCAGCCGACATTTCCTCTTCCGTATAAGCTATCTGAAAACTTGAACGAGGAATGAGTGTGGCTATAAAACTATCTGTTTGAGCGACATTAACCATATCCTTAAACATAAGGTTGCTTGCATTGTTGTCACTCTGAGTAAGAGTATAACGCAGCAAATCTCTCACTGTCAATGATATGACTGGCTCTGAATAATCTTTTCAGCATAGGACTCCAAGTCTTTGGGTCAAGTTTATCCCTATTTATATTTACTAAGGTATCAAGTGAAATTCCTTTATTGTCAAAGTCATTACAAAGAGCTAATGCCTGATGAACCTTAAACACACTCATCATAGGATAAACACTCTTATTATTGACCTTAACCGTATCTCTGTTATTAACAATAACCGCCACACCAATTTCGCCAGGACAAGCTGAGACAATTTGAGAAATGCTATCAGTCAAAACATTTGTTAAAGGAGGATTTGCGCTATCTTTTTGTCGCTGATTTATGGAACAATGAAAATACCAAGATGAAAAATGCAAACTAAAGCTATACTCAAAACTACGATTTGTTTTTTTCTGTTTTTTTCCATGTTTATATTATTTCTTAATTCCGCAACACTATTATAAATCAAACTTTTTAAGTACCAGAGCAACAAAAAGTTGCTCAGGATTTTCCATGTCAGAGTTTTCACTCATCTTAGTGTTGCAAAAAAACAAGAGAATCCGACGATGGACATAGCAAAGATACAAATTAAATCTGAGAGACTCACTCCTTTTGGGGGATTATTTTCAATCATGGAGCAATTTGATTCCACATTATCATCTGTAATCGACTCAACCCTCGGTCTAAGGTGTAGATCGTTCGGTTATCAGTACAGCGAAATCATCCGTTCTCTCATGAGTATCTACTTCTGTGGCGGTTCATGTATTGAGGATGTCACTACTCATTTGATGAAACACCTCTCACTTCATCCGACACTTCGCACTTGTAGCTCTGATACTATCCTCAGGGCGATAAAGGAGTTGACGCAAGAAAACATTTCATACACATCAGATATGGGCAAGACCTACGATTTCAATACGGCTGACACTCTCAATACTTTATTGCTCAATTGTATATTTGCATCTGGCCAACTGAAAGAGGGTGAGATGTATGATGTTGATTTCGACCATCAGTTCATAGAGACAGAGAAGTATGATGCAAAGCCTACATACAAGAAGTTCCTTGGTTATCGCCCTGGCGTGGCGGTTATTGGCGATTTGATAGTCGGTATAGAGAATAGCGATGGTAACACAAATGTTCGTTTCCATCAGAAGGACACGCTGAAGAGGTTCTTTGAGAGATTTGAACAGAATGAACCATTATCAATCGCTTCAGAGCTGATTGTGGATCATGCTCCGAGGAAATCGTGGAGGAAATAGAAAAACACTGCAAGTCCTTCTATATCCGTGCTAACCGCTGCAGTTCGTTCTACAATGACACCTTTGCTCTCAAAGGCTGGAAAACTGAGGAAATCAATGGCATTGAGTTTGAATTGAACTCTATCCTTGTTGAGAAGTGGAAAGGTAAGGCATATCGACTTGTAATTCAAAGACAGAAACGGATGGATGGTGTGCAGGATTTTTTGGGAAGGAGAATACACATACCGTTGTATCCTGACTAACGACTATGATTCTTCCGTAAGAGAAATTGTCGAGTTCTATAACCTTCGTGGAGAAAAGGAACGTATCTTCGATGATATGAACAATGGTTTCGGGTGGGACAGATTGCCCAAATCCTTCAGCGGCAGAGAACACAGTGTTCCTTCTTCTTACAGCACTTATCCGTAACTTTTACAAGGCCATTATTCAAAGACTTGACGTAAAGAAGTTCGGACTCAATGCAACAAGTCGCATAAAAGCGTTTGTCTTCAGGTTTATCTCTGTACCAGCCAAGTGGATCAGGACATCAAGGCGGTATGTGCTGAATATCTATACCTGTAATTATGCTTACGCAGATGTTTTCCAGACTGATTTTGGATAGTGCCTACAACTTATGGGAATAATATTGTGTATTGCCTCAAGTCACATTGTGGGGTAAGGGGATATTGTAGGCAGAAGTGGGTGCTTCAAGTTCAAATTATCTGCAAATTCAGTAATGAGAGGACGTGTAAACGCAATAAGGACGTTCAAGGGCTTAGTTGCGGATTTGAGGTTTGTATTTTAGGTCTGTGGTGCGATGTGCTCAAGGTGAGGAGTTTCAATACTGTCATACCTTATAGGAGTATAGCCGGATTTACCATTCAGAATCAGATGGTTTTCGTATTTCCATAAGAGTATTTTTGGCTGTTTGATGATTTATTCCTGCATTGAGGCAG
>BNJS01003318.1_pt1 | contig 10957 bp, 9 predicted proteins | sample 8540461 | NCBI WGS metagenome assembly BNJS01 (sample SAMD00202454, study PRJDB9452) | human saliva metagenome | isolation source: human saliva | place: Japan
ATAGCTTCTGTGGTGACCTATATTAGGTTGTTGGTCCGCGTAGGGATAAAAGTTGTGGACGAGTGTCAGATAAGTTTGGTCTACGTGCGTGGACGATAAATCTACGTACGTGGATATTTGGATTTACGTGCCTGGTCTTTAAGACTACGTGCGTAGACAGAGGAAAACCACTACGTGAAGGCGCTTTTTTCTTCACGGAGAAGGACACTTTTCCCTCCGCTGAATAAGAAGAATACTCGCGATAAGGCGAAGGGCTTGCGTGTCGCTTCGGAGAGGCATATCGGAGAGCTGGGCGTCACTCGCTCCTCCCCGAGAGGCGCTCGCTACAGCCTGTGGGAGCGCACCTCCTTTATCCGCTCGGTCACCAGAAAAGCACGGCTTCGCATGGGGAAATCAATAGGCTTACTTCCAAGAGATACAGTATTGTGAAGAGCTTGCTATCTTTGCTGTATAAGTCAATCACCTGATCCCCACCACATACACCTCCCTCTTATGAAGATCAGATACGCCCTCCTTATGGCGCTCTCGCTCTCGCTACCCAGCTATGGGCAGAAGAAGCAGAGCGCCAAGGCTACCCCCCAGATCCAACGGGTGCAGCAGATCCAGCGCATCCTCAAGCCCAACACGAGCCGGCAGTATGATCGTAATCGTACTAATATCCCGCTCACCCGCGAACTCATCGACTACGGTACGAAGAAGCACGACCTCAATATCCTCCTTCAGGGCTACTCGGGCTCTGGCTGCGCACGGTAGATCGAGATCCCGAGGCGAAGATCAATGCCTACCAGACCCTTCTACGAGCTGAAGAACCTGCCTTGGCTGACGGCGACGGACCGCCTGGCCCTCAAGCTCTTCACCTTGTGCTATTACTCCGATCATCAGGATCGCTATCGCTACCGCTCCGAGGAGATCGTGGCGAAGCATATCGATCCTGTGAATCCCGAGAGCTGGAGCCAGCAGGACTACAATACCTTCTACACGACCCGTATCCGTGAGCTCATCAGCGATCCCGCAGCGCTGTCGGCTTCGCTGAAGCCTTACTCCGCCGCCTTCTCTATTGATGAAGGGACGATCGGAGAGCCTACGTTCGGCACGGAGCTACTCAACAATTTCCCCGAAGATGATGCCCTTGAAGCCCTGTATCGTGAGGTGCTGAAGACGCTCCGCCCTGTCGCCGAGGCGAGCAAGAGCGTCTACTATCGTGCGCTTATTGATGCCCAGCAGATTCTTCTCGACAAGGACCACATGACGGAGGCCCAGCGTATCGAGGCGCTTGAGGGGCATCTGAAGAAGTACGCGACCCATCCGGAGGTCGGTGTGCAGCTCGGCTCACTCCTCGAGCTCTATCCCTACCAGCGTCTGCGCCGTGCCCGCTTCCTCAAGTCGGTCATCCAGCGTGTGATGGGGCTTACTCCAGAGATGCGCAAGCAGCTTGGGGAAGAGGCTAAGCGATGCCGTCGCCCCGAGATCCTACAGAGGGCTGACCGTAGCTACCTCGACAGAGTAGGCATCCATCTGGAGGCACCCTATCTCGTGACGAAGGCCACGGTGCAGCTCTACAAGGTCCCTACGATTATCCGCCCCGATACACGTGAGGTGTGGAAGCCTGGTAGCCAAGACAAGCCCATAGCGACGAAGGAGGTGACCTTCCAGCTCGATGACTTAGGCGAAGGCAAGGGAGCTAAGCCCTTTAGCCTGGATCTCCCTACACCAGCCAACTACTTCCTAACGACCACGTTCGAGTACTCTCCCGAGGCTTCGTCCAAGGACTTAGATGCGACGAATAGTCTGATGCGTACGGAGTACGTCTATCTCGTGCATGAGATAGGGAATGCAGGGGCGCATCAGTGGCTGAATGCCCGTACTGGGGCACCTGTAGCTGATCAGTCCTTCCACTCCTATCAGATATCCCCTGATATGGTTGACTTTGCCTATAAGGGGGATGTGAAGACCGATGCTCTCGGGTTCTATCACCTCAAGGAGGGGACCTACCGCTACTTCATGGCGTCGGGGAAGGATCCGCTCATCGCTTACTCCTACCACTCTCGAGGTCGGAATAGGTCTGATGGCCCTGCTGACCTGCTGACCCCTTACGTCTCTATGCCTACCAAGGCTATGTGACCACCGACCGTCCCGCCTATCGCCCTGGGCAGACGGCTCATATCTATGGGGTGTACTCCGAGGTGCGTATGCACGCCGAGGATGCTCGTGTAGCAGCTTCGAAGTCTCTCACGCTCGAGGTCATCAATGCTTCGCGTGAGAAGGTGCAGGAGCTTACGGTCAAGACGGATGCCTTCGGGCGCTTCTCGGCCAGCATCACCCTACCGAAGGATGGCCTCACGGGTGACTATCATATCCAGGCTCGGGCGGCATCGGAGCGTGATCAAGAGCTCTCGTCTGAGTTCAGCTGTAAGTTCGCTGTCTTCGAGTATAAGCGCGAGGGGACAGAGCTTACCGTCGACATACCCCAGCCTCCCTATCAGTATGGAGGCACGCTACCCATCACGGGCTCGGTGCGTACGCTCAGTGGTAGCCCCGTAGCGGATGCTCGTGTGCGCTATACGCTCGAGCGTCATGCTACCTTCTGGAGCTTCAGAGGGCTGAGTGTCGACTATAGCGATCGTAGCAAGATGGAGAAGATCACGTCGGAGGTCGTCACTGATGCCTCGGGCCGCTTTTCCTTCACGGTGCCTCTTCCCGAGGATCCCCAGAAGCTCACGCAGCGTGAGGGGGATTACTTCGCTCCGTGGTACCACTATGTGCTGACTGTCACCTCAACGGATGGAGCTGGTGAGAGCCATCAGGAGATCCTGAATATACCCATAGGTCAGCCTGTGGGTGCGGTGAGTGTGGATCTGCCCCAGCTTATTGACCGTAAGAGTGTGAGCACGACGCTTCGCTTCACGAACGAGCTCCATACGCTTCGCTCCGAGCTTCCGACCGTTCATTACCGCTTCACGAGTGGTGGGAAGGTGCATCTGGAGGGGGACGACGCCTACTGATAGCGTCATCGAGCTCGCTCCTCGCTTAGCTTCCCTTCCCTCGGGACGCTATGAGCTGGACTATACCGTCAAGTACCGCGACTCGCTCTCCTATGTCGGGCAGATGGCTCTTTACCTCTTCGATACGCGTGATAGTAAGCTCAGCGACCTGCGTGCGCCCCTCCTCCTCTCCGCAGGAGACGGGAAGTATGGCGCAGGGAAGAAGCCCGCCGTCTACTATGCGACGAGCCTCCCCGATGCCTATATCTACTATAGTGTATATAGTCAGCGTGGCCCCATTGCCTCGGGCGTCCTTCGTCCGAAGGCTGGTGCGCTGTGTACGCTCCCGATAGATATCTCCAAGGAGCCCACCGAGCCTGAAGAGATCAATGTACAGCTCTACACCGTGCGTGATGGGCGCTTCCTCCGCGAAGAGGTGAAGCTTCAGCGGACACAGCCCGAGAAGCAGCTTCAGATCACGTGGGATAGCTTCCGTGACCGACTGAAGGCAGGCGATAAGGAGACGTGGAGCTTCACGCTCCGTGACGATAAGGGGCGCCCTGCTGAAGGTGTGGCGGTGGCCGTCTGGATGTACGATGCCGCCCTCGAAGCTTTCGGTAAGCTGGCACCCTGGGATCCTACGCTGCGCCTGAAGGAGACCGCACTTTCGCACCTCCTCGGTAGCTACTTCATCTCTGTCGATAAGCAGAGTGGAGGGCGCTATCCTGATGGAGCGTGGTGGACTGCTTGGCTGGGTGATAAGCCTCGTGGAGCATTCCGCTCACCCTTCATCAAGAAGTCGGCTACTACCGAAGAAGATGATGATGAGGAAGAGGACAATGTAGAGCCGATACTCGAGATCGGCAGCCCAATGCTATATGGTGCAAGATCCACGATGCAGCTCTCTGCAGAATATAAGATCGTCTCTGCTCCCTCCGATATGGGCTCTTCTCGTACTCGTGCAAAAAAGGCAGAGGAGAGCGCCCCTGAAGTGAAGCTTCGCCAGGACTTCTCCGAGACGACGTTCTTCCTCCCCGAGCTAAAGACCGATAGCAAGGGGCAGGTTAGCTGGAGCTTCAATGCCCCTGAGCAGCTCTCCCGCTGGCGTCTCGTCCTCAACGCCCACAGCCGTACGCTGGATCATCATATCGAGCGCCGCACGGTAGAGACATCTCGCGAATTCAGTATCCGCCCCACGCTCCCTCGCTTCGTCCGTGAGGGCGATGCCGCGACCCTCGTCACCGAGGTGCGCAATGAGAGCCCCGAGGCACAGTATGGTACGCTGACCCTCGAGCTTTTCGATCCCGCAAGTGGTGCGGTGCGCTCGACCCAACAACAGACCTTCGACATCGCCGCTTCGTCAGCTACGACCCTTAGCCTCCCGCTGGAGGGCTATCGTGGTCTGGACTCCGTCGGCGTGCGTGTCATCGCCCGTGGTAACCATTCCTCCGACGGCGAGCAGCATATCCTGCCTGTCCTCTCCGACCGTGAGACCATCACCGAGACGATCGCCTTCTCCTCCCACTCCGAGGGGACGCAGCGCATCTCACTGGCTTCACTCTTCCCCTCTACGGGCAAGATCCCCGAGTCGGGGCTCTTCACCGTCACCCTGCAGCCCAACGCTTCGCGTCTGGCACTCACGGCACTCCCCGTGATGACCTATAATAAGGAGGCCTCCGCCTTCGCTGCTGCCACGGCCCTCTTCGGGCAGTCGGTAGCCCGCCTCCTCGTAGGCTATGAGCCCCTACATAAGTGGGCAGAGGGCGTGCTGAACGCCCCCGAGTCCACGCAGAAGGGCACCAGCTACGGCGCTCTCGTCGGGCGTGACAGCCTGCTCTCGAAGAGCCCTTGGGCGCGTCGCCTGAAGCAGGAAGCTGAGCAAGAGCGTGAGCTGGCTCGCTTCCTCCTCAGTCCTGATCATACGACCACGAGCGATCAGCTCCTCAAGCGTCTCGGTGACCTGCAGACCTCCGACGGCCTGTGGGCGTGGTACCCAGGTATGGAGGGTAGCCTCTATACCACCGAGTACGTGCTGCGTACGCTGCTGCGTATGGCCGCTTACTCCGATCTGGAGTCCGCCCTGCGTCTGCGCCTCGAGGAGATGATCCGCCGAGGGATGAAGGCACTGGACAAGCAGGCCGTACGCGATCACGCTGAGCTCGTCAAGGCTAAGCGTGCGGGGAAGAGCGCCTACGTCTACACCGACGTCGACTACCTCTACCTCGCAGCTCTGGCGAAGACGCGTGGCCTGCGTGATGCCTCCGAAGAAGCCAAGAAGGCAGAGAATTACTTCCTCCGCGAGCTACGCACCGATCTCCGTGATATGCCGCTGGACGACAAGCCTCGTGCAGCGCTGATCTTCCTCCGTGCAGGGGAGAAGAAGCTCGCCATGGAGCTCGTCGAGAGCATCCGTGACTACCTCGTCGAGGATGAGACGGGCCTCTTCTTCGCCCGCCTGCAGTCAGGGAGCTACTCGTGGATCAGCCGCGCACTGCCCGCTGCCGTCGAGACGCTGGAGCTATTCTCCGACCCCGCCATCATGGATATCGAGCGCATCAGCGGTATCAAGCGCTGGATCGTCGCTCAGAAGCGCACCAACTCATGGGGGCGTGACCTCCCGACGGCCGAAGCCGTCTACGGCCTCACGCTCGGCGATCCTATCGCTCACGAGCTGGATAAGGACGCACAGGCACGCATCGACCTGCCCGTCGTAGGGGGTGAAGCCATTCGCCTCGAGGGTGACCGCCTGCAGGTGAAGATGCCCTTCACGAGCACCGTCCACCCCGACACCGTCCTGACGCTCTCGCAGTCGCAGCCTGCCGTCCTCTGGGGGAGTGCTACGGCGACCTACACCCTGCCCACGGCAGAGGTAGAGGCACGTGGCAAGCAAATCCAGATCACACGTGAGACCTATCTCCTACGCCGAGGGAGCAAGGGCGACGAACTCCTACCGCTCGCCGAAGGGCAGGAGCTGCATGTCGGTGACCGCCTCCGCACGCGTCTCACGATCCGCCTCGAGCAGTCCCTCGACTTCGTCCAAGTCATCGACCCCCGCCCTGGCTTCACGGAGCCCATCATCCAGAAGCCCGGCTATGAGTGGGGCGAAGGCACGGGCTACTACGTCGAGCCAAAGGATACGGAGACGAACTTCTACATCGATCACCTCAACCGCGGTACGTACCTCCTCAGCTACGACCAGTATGTGGCACGCGCAGGTCGCTTCGCTGGCACCGTCGCCCGCATCGTCTCGTGCTACGCACCTGACTACAGCGCGCACACGGCAGCTGGTATCGTGACGAGCGTCCTACCGCTGAAGAAGTAATTCCCCAGCCGAATAGCTAAGCCCCCCGCGAGCTCGCATAAGTGAGCTTGTGGGGGCTTTCTTTATACTCTATGAAGAGGGGGAGAGCGACCAGTAGTGGTTCGTGCTCCGACCAGTAGTGGTTGCATATAGTGACCACTACTGCTTCGCTTTGTGAGCACTACTGGTTTGCTCGCGGACCACTACTGGTTTCTACCACCCTACACTACGGGTGCGCCCCTCCGATATCGTGATGCAGTACCTTTTCACTATCTTTGCAGTACAGACCTTACGGGGATGACCTGGCTTTGACAGCATGAAGAAGTGGTTTGTAGGCATGTAGTGCAAGGCTTGTGAAACGACTCTAATCTCACAGAGCAAAAATTCAACTGGCGAAAATAACTACGCTCTCGCTGCGTAACCGAATAGAGTAGGTTCGACGCTTCATCACGACGACAGACTGTTGTGACGAGACATCACTCAGGTAGCCGTTCTCACCGAGGCGACTTGATCATAGTGGTGCCGGAAAAATCGGAGACTGGTACTCAATGCTTGCCCCTTGGCTTGGGAGTGTATTTAGAGGGATAAGGCACTGCCTATGGTAGCCTCAGTCGCGGGCAGTGCACGAAAATATAAAGTGAGGATAAACAGTAGAAAGCAGATTAGTTCCATTGTTTGGACCAGGGGTTCGAACCCCCGCATCTCCACTCATTAAGGATCCGATCAGGCGACAACAGTGGCACCCGCCCCGTTGTCGCCTGATTTCTTTGTATAGACTACCTTTGTCTGAGGTACACTCACTTCTTACTATTCCTTTGCCCACAAAGTGCCCCACATATATGAACCGATCGCTACACCGTGCGCTCTATAGCGGCGCCCTTGTCCTCCTTACCCTGATGATGACTCAGACTGCTGCCCTTGCCCTCCCCTCCGATACGCTGACTCTTAGCCGTGGCTGGACCTTCAGCGAGCACGGCAGCTCCGAGGTGCATCCTGCGACGGTGCCAGGCGTCGTGCAGCAGGATCTTATCCGTCTCGGCAAGCTCCCCGATCCCTATTACCGCCTCGCTGAGGACTCTATCCAGTGGGTCGGTGAGCGTGACTGGGACTATGCCTGCACCTTCACCCTCACCGCAGAGCAGCTCCAGCGTCCGTCAATTCATCTCCTCTTCGAGGGGCTGGATACCTACGCTTCGGTCTACCTCAATGGGCAGAAGATCCTCGAGTACCGAGAATATGTTCGTAGCGCACGAAGTCGATATCCGCCCCGTATGTGAAGGCATCGAACCGCCTGGAGGTGCGCTTCCGGTCGCCTCTCACCGCTGCCCTCCCGCTCTACGAAGCAGCGGGCATCAACTACCCCGCGGACAATGACCATGCGGGAGAAGCATCCTCGGTCTTCACTCGCAAGGCACCCCTATCACTACGGCTGGGACTGGGGCGAGCGCGATCACCATCGGTATCTGGCGTCCCTGTGCGAGCGCTTCCTGCGTGAGGGCGACCTTCTTCGCTGAGCGCCCCGTCGTGACCCTATCACCCCGAGCGAAGCCTGCCCATCGAGGTGCGCCTCCCGCTGATGCTGTCCGTGGGAGTGAAGCGACGCACCTGCGCTATCGCCTCTATGACGCTACGGGGCGGCTGGTCTTCGAGCGTACAGCACCTCTTGCCGACTTCATCACCCCGACTGAGCGTGGGGCTTCGTACGCTCTGGCTAATCCCCAGCTGTGGTACTAATGGCTTAGGGAAGCCCCTACCGCTATAGGCTACCCGCTTCGAGCTCCTCGAAGGTGAGCGTAGTGTGTGCTTGACGTGGCACAGTGCGCTGTCGGGCTGCGAACGGTCGAGCTGGTGCGTGAGAAAGATAAGGACGGGCAGAGCTTCTTCTTCCGTGTCAATGGTCAGCCACTCTTCGCTAGGGCGCGAACTATATCCCCGGCACCCTGCTTCTCCCGACTCGCACGGAGTACCGATCGCAAGCAACTCTTCGATGACGTTGCTGGCTCGCACTTCAATATGCTCCGCGTATGGGGTGGGGGGACGTACGAGGAAGATGCTTTCTACGACGAAGCCGATGCACGCGGTATCCTCATCTGGCAGGACTTTATGTTCGCCTGCACCGCCTATCCTGGAGATAGCGCCTTCCTGAAGAATGTCCACAGCGAGCTGGTGTACAACATCCGCCGTCTGCGTCAGCACCCCTCGGTGGCGACGTGGTGTGGCAACAATGAGATCCGCGAAGCGCTGAAGTACTGGGGCTGGGCGAAGCGCTATCCGAAGGAAGTGTATGAGAAGTTCTGGCACGACTACGAAGCCCTCTTCTGCAAGCTCATCCCTGAGACGCTGCGTGAGGAAGATCCCTGCGCCCCTATATCGAGAGTAGCCCCGACACGGTGAACTGGGGGCGCCCACAGGAGATGTACTCGGCGAAAGCCACTACTGGGGCGTATGGTACTTACCGTCAGCCCTTCGAGATCCTGCGTGAGCGCATGCCCCGCTTCATGAGCGAATTTGGTGTGCAGTCCTTCCCTATGCTCCCGAGCATCAGTCGCTTTGCCCGCCCTGAGACGGACTATGATCTCGAGAGCGACGTGATGAAGGCGCATCAGAAGAGTAGTATCGGCAATGATGTCATCCTCCACTACATCCGTCAGGACTATCCCGAACCCCGTGACTTCGCGGACTTCGTCTACCTCTCGCAGGTGATGCAGGGGCGTGGTATCGCCCTCGGCATCCGCGCCCAGCGATGCCGCAGCGCCCTTCTGTATGGGTAGCCTTTACTGGCAGCTCAATGACGCTTGGTACCGCTGTCTCCCTGGTCGAGCATCGACTACTATGGCGAGTGGAAGGGCTTGCAGTACGAGGCCAAGCGTGCCTTTGCGCCCATCATTCTCGTCCCCGACACCGTACGGGGCAAGATGCTACTCACCTACGACCCACTACCTCGCCAGCGTCAGGTAAGCCTCACCGCTGAGGTGCGCGACTTCTCGGGTCTCCTTCTGAGACGTCATACCTTCGCCCCCGAGACGCTCCCAGCGCGCCAGGTCGGTCGCCTTGAGATCGCCCCTTCCTATGGAGAAGCTCTTCACAAGTGATGCCGAGCGCAGGGGCACCTTCGTGAACTACGAGCTGCGTGATGCTCGGACGAAGGCACTCATCACCGAGCTCACCGACTACGCTGCCCGCACCAAGGAGCTACGCCTACCTCGCACGAAGGCGGGGGCTTCACGCTCAAGACGACCCGACGTGCTGGTACGCTCTTCATCGATATCCAGAGCAAGACGCTCCTGAAGGACGCTTACATCGACCTTGGGGAGACCGGCTGGCAGCTCTCGGACAACTTCCTCGACATCCTCCCAGGTAGTCGCTATCGCCTGCGTGCTACGCGCCGTCAGAACGCTCCTACCCGCACGGCCACAGCTCTTCCCACCGTCACCCTCCGCTCCATCACGACAGCGGAGTAGCGAGGACTTCCCCGCTCAATCCTTTGTCGGAGGAAGCGTGTAGACGAGTTAGTACGCGCGCCACGACGCACAAGCAGACCTTCTTCGGTGAAGGAGCGCAGCTCGGCAGAGGCTGCTGTGTGGGAGAGCGAGACGAGTTGCTTGTATTCCTTGACGCGTAAGACGCCGTGCTCGCGTAGGAAGTCTTGCGCCACGGCAAGTCGTTCGCTCTGCCCTGTATGGGGGCTTGCATAGGTTTGGCGCTTCTGTCGGCTCAGGCGGCAGGCTTCTCCCGTGGACTGAAGGAAGGATTTGTCGGGGCGGAAGGCGATCCCAGCGACGCGAAGGCTCACGGCGTTGCGGTGCTCTTCGGCTTCTATCTCGGGCGTGACGTCCTTGCGATAGCCGAGCTTGGCTCGGAAGGAGCCAGCCCTCGATGCGGACTGCGTAGCCAGCGGCGATACTGTCGCTCGTGGCGTCAATAAGAAGGTGACCATTCCTTCGACTTCGGCGGCGGCGAAGGTCGTGCCACGCGCGATTTGCTCCGCCAGATCCCGAAGGTTTGTCGTGCCCTCAATGAGGATGCGAGGGGTATGAAGCCGCTTCCCACGCCCGAAGGCCTTTGGCAGCTCTCTCATGATGTACTTTGCCATACGCTGTGTTTTAGAAGGTAATGTCCTGATGAAGGCGGGGCGAAATGCTCTGCGCCGAGGAGCTTTGCCTGTCGAATGCCCCACTTCCCAGCTGAGGAGGTGGGGCTTAATGCTATGGTGTAAGGCGTTTGCGAGCGAAATAACTCCCCGTTCTTCAGGATCAAAAAGTACATAACTCTTCGCAAGAAAAACTATGATCCCTCCAAAGAAAAAAATCGCGCCGTCGCTCGTCGTCCCATACGCCGACGTACCGATACCGTGAACGCCGACGAACGAAGGCGCATAAGCCGACGAGCGACGGCTAAGCTATTTCTCAGCGCTCTCCCAACTTTCCGGCAGAGGTCTTCGGACTTTTTCTCAGCTGTTTGCGCTCTTTTCTTCAGCTCCCTTCCCGCTCTTTTTTGAGGTCGTTTTCCCCGCATCCCACCCGATACCTTCCCCTCGGAGAAGGCATTTCCCGCGCCTTCTCCCTCTCATTCGTCTGGGGAAGTCCCGTCTTAGCCTCGGCGAAGCGAGCCACTTTGCCCGCCTGCGATCCTTCCGATTACACCGAAGAGGCGTATCTTTGTGCGGCTTTGTCCC
>BNJS01004030.1_pt1 | contig 10945 bp, 10 predicted proteins | sample 8540461 | NCBI WGS metagenome assembly BNJS01 (sample SAMD00202454, study PRJDB9452) | human saliva metagenome | isolation source: human saliva | place: Japan
AAAGGTTTTATCTTTGGGGCTTTTGGTTTTCAGTTGCTTGATTGCTGCGAGGCCTCGCGAGCACTAGCTGCTTACTGGAAATCCCGGGTTTCGCTCGCGGAGGTGTATGCGCAGGTCAATGCAGTTTTTGTGGTCATATTTGTGGATATTGTAGACTGAAAACTAAGAGTTTAACCCTCGCGCTCGCGTAGCCTCTTGAAACCCCAGTATATTCTTGGGATTTTTGAGGGCGGTCTCACCCACTGAGAATGGGTGACTTTCGTGAGGGACGACACGCCCGCACCTACCACGCATCCCCATCACGTCTCACCGCGAGAATGGGTGACTTTCATCGAGGGCAGGGAATACACCGAGACATCACCATACCCGACACGATGTCTCACCCATGAGAATGGGTGACTTTCGTGAGAGGCCGTTACGGAGGTTATCTCGTGAATCTGAAGGAACAGCGTCTCACCTGTGAGAACAGGTGACTTTCAGTGAGGGGGTAAGCCCGCCCGTGTGTAGGAGCCGCCTGAGGGGTGTCTCACCTGTGAGAACAGGTGACTTTCATTGAGGGCAGTGTTGGGGTCGGTCTCCAGGGCGATGAAGCCCTGTCTCACCTGTGAGAACAGGTGACTTTCGTGAGGATGAGACACAGCACACCTCCAATAATCAGGTGCACACCAAAGTCTCACCTGTGAGAACAGGTGACTTTCATTGAGGGGACGGGTACGAGGCGGCGAACGGGTATGTTTGGCTGTCTCACCTGTGAGAACAGGTGACTTTCATTGAGGAACGATTCGATGGGTTCCACTATGAGTTGCTTGAGAGTCTCACCATGAGAATGGGTGACTTTCATGTGGATTGTGGAAGATGCGGCTGAAGCTACCGGCGCTGATGGTCTCACCCATGAGAATGGGTGACCTTCATTGAGGGAAGCGCACCTGGGGCAAGAAGAAAACCCGAGCTGTCCGGTCTCACCCATGAGAATGGGTGACTTTCATTGAGGGGACACTACCCCTGCATCCAAAAGTCCCTAGAAGATTGGGGTCTCACCTGTGAGAACAGGTGACTTTCATTGAGGGGTATGGTGTGGATGAAAGGCCGAAATTCCAGCCCGCGCGTCTCACCCATGAGAATGGGTGACTTTCATTGAGGGCGGAAAATAGCCTATAGTCACCCTGCACGATATAGAGTCTCACCCATGAGAATGGGTGACTTTCGTGAGAACCGCCGCACACGCCCCTGGCTAGACCTCTACGGCGTCTCACCCATGAGAATGGGTGACTTTCATTGAGGGAAGGTTGTTGCGCATTTGCGTGATGGTGAGGGCCGCGTCTCACCCATGAGAATGGGTGACTTTCATTGAGGGTCTGCGCCATCGGCTCAACAACCGCATGGGCCGCAGGAGTCTCACCCATGAGAATGGGTGACTTTCATTGAGAGCGGCTAAAAGTTTTCGAGGCAACCAACTTTATGAGATTGAAGACACGTGACAGTCTGGGACTCATAGGCGAAAAGTACTGTTACTATGAAAAACGGACGTTGAACGTTGGTTTGTATTAGGGCTTCAGCTCAGCCCCAACCATTGTTGTAAACGTTTGTTCCCAACATAGGATACGTTGGGAAAATTACCTTCTACTTCTAATGCAGGTAGATGCCACAGAAATATCTAGAACAATAAAGTTCTATCGTCCGAAGGGGATAATGATGTCTGCACCTGAGAAAGTTGATATTAAATTTGAGGATCTGAAGAAGGCATGTGCTTCTGGTGGCGCCTCAACTCTAGTCTCGGTAACAGAGCTTAAACCTGCTGCAGGAGAGCATGCATCGATCGCTCCAGCTAAATTTATTGAGGACTCAAAGCCAGTATTCGCCTTCGAGACCCGATATATTGATGGTAAAGCTGCACGTGTGGTTCTCATCGATAGCAAACAATCTCAGCTGAACCGTGCTGAAGCTGCTATTATGCAAGATATCCGTACAAACGCCCAACCATTAGCAAACATTCCGCGCATTGAGGTTAGTTATGATGCAGGGAACGTGTATGGGGGAGATGAAGAAGGCACACTTTCTTTTACAGACTTAGAACTCCCTCACCGTTTTGCTGACGGGCACATACGCTTTGGAACTAGTGAAGGTGTTTTAGCGACAGAACACGAATCCTACCGTGCTCTTCGTAATGCTACTCCTGCTGACCTAAGCGCGATGCTTAGTACTACACCTGCCTCAGCTCTTTTTGGTGCTTGGGATGCTCACCGTAAGGTTCGTCAGCTACGTCTTCGGAGCGCGCTCGTGGGTGAGATTATTGGCGTTCTCGCAGATCAAGAGCATGATGGTAAAGAACAAATATCTCATCGTGGTGGTGCCCGTATAGATCCCATAGCTATGGGAATTTAAGTGGGCAAAGTTGAAAGGAAACCATCCACAGATGGTCTTGGAGGGCTCCCGCCTAAGCTTGATAATGATAACTTGGGCGGGGTTTCTTGTAGCAAAGTAATTCGCTCATGGGTATTAAGCTTTGCTACTCTACGTCAGCTTCGTTTTGGCAGCGATAACGAGAAAAATATCGTTGGACGGGCGCTTCTCGCTGCACTTGGCCTCGTATCCATATCGCGAGCTGAGAATGAACTATACCTTCGTGCTAACTGTGATCTCGTGGAAGCAAATTATCCACTTGTTACATTAGATGCACGGTATGGGCATAAGCGTGATCTCAACCCTATTACGACTGGTATGGCTGACGACATACTTACGGAAGCAATAACCGAGGCAAAAAAGCTGGGAGTAGTTGATTGGAACGGTCAAATTCTTAAGGTATCTGGCAATGATGACCTTAAAGCTGCTGCATACGAAGAAGTAAAGAAGAAATAGAATGCAGGAACTTGGAATTATTGCTCGATTTCCTCTTGGAGTAGTATATACGGGACATAAACAAGATGGTAACGCAGATACTTTTCCTGAACCGGTTCGTCTACATGCTGCTTTAGTAAGTTCAGCAGCACAGGGCAGCCTTGCTGTTACTAATGAAAAAGGAGAACTAGAACCTAGTAACGCTTCTCTTAAAGCCCTTAAATGGTTAGAGGAGAACCCGCCAGATGGAATTGAGATACCAGAGAGCCATCCAGTTCATAAAGGTTCTATTCGTTTTACGTATAGAAATATAACTAATATAACTGTAAGTTCTCGTCCTAAGGAAGCGCAAATTTCTGATGGTACTGCACTAGGAGGAAATATAGTTGGTGGAAACAAGTACCTGATGATATTGCCAATACGTTCGACAATTATGTGATGACGTACCACGCAGAGCAAAATCCACAAGTGTCAGTTCTTGGATCAGGTATTGGCAAACCTGATTACCTGTCTCCAAGGCTTTGAAAGCAGTTGGGGACGATGGCGTGGCGTATTCACTGCAGGGCGAACAGTGCCTTGATAGAGACCTATCGCGAGAATAACCCATATAATGTTCTCCCTGCTGGGAAAGATAAACCAAAGACTCTGTGATACAGTGTGACTCAAGTTGCTATTCAACTCCCGAGGCTGAATACCCTGAGGTTCCTTGGAGCCGAGTTGCTCCCTTGAAATAGAAGGAAAGAACTGCCTCAGAAGAACATGTTGCTCTTTGCGTCGCTCTTCATCGCGCGATTGTGCCGGTATGGGTATGGGACTTCTAGCTTCTTCACGGGAAAATATCCTAGGGGGCGGAGGTACCCCGCTAACAGGCTACTTTTCCACTATATTTCCTGCGCACTATATTCAGCTATTTAGGTATTCAGTCTGTGATAGCTATTATGATTCCGGAAAATACCTCACCGGAAGACCTCATACAGCTTGGTCGTAGTTTAAATGCTGTTCCGCATTTATGGGGTCGTACTTTTGGTAAGCGTAAAGTATATTTTGGCGGACAAATAATTAATGCGCATGAATTCTGGCCTGCTGTTCAGCCTGGTTATAGGCGTCTTTGGAAGCCTCTCACCGCAATTGTGCCAGAAACCCGTCCCGTTAAAAAGAAAGATGGCGGCGCCCGTTGGACTTTGGCAGATTCTGGTTTGCTATCAATCGCATATGTTTGGCGGGATAAATTTAACACAGCTGCCAGGGGTGAACAGCGCTACCTTGAACTCCGTAACCAGGTGAAGGAGCGAAAAAGCGACGCACAGGTTTACCAGGCTCGAACTATACATACACGCCCTACAGCATATGTGCATAAAGTACCGCAGAACGTTATGCCTCAGCCTTGGCGCGGCGTCTTGTCTCTAGGGAATTTGGCTAATGATCGCACCATTATTGCGCTTGGGCAATCAAGGCATCTTGGTGCAGGGCTTTTAGTTCCCTATGACGTGCCGGAAGAAGAATTTATCTATTTACAACAAGCATATAAAGGAACGCAAAAATGACCAGTAATTTAGGGATTCAGCGCAGCGATTTTTCTGAATTCTTTGCGGCTCTTAATGGAGGCTATGCGCCCTTCACCTGGCAACAAGAGCTTGTAGCCCATATTGTTGAAACCGGTTCATGGCCCGATAGGATTGTGGCCCCCACAGGTGCAGGTAAATCATCTGTTGTAGACGTTCATCTTTTCGTGAATGCTTTATATGCCTGTGGAACCGGTCCTCGTGTGCCTCGACGCTTAAACGTGGTGGTGGGTCGTCGCGCGTTGGTAGATAGCCAAGCTGACCGGGCACGGGAGATACTGCATCAGATGACGATGATCCTTGACAAAGAGGAGCCTCTAACGTCTCGTGAGGAAATTATTTATCGTGTTGCTCAAGCCTTGTTATCGTTCCAAGTTCATGACGATGTACGTCCTTTTGAAATCGGGCATATTCGTGGTGAGCTGAGTAACCGTTCGCTTCCCGTTAATGAGATATCGGCATGCGCTATTATCGCGGCTACTCCGGATATGTGGGGTTCTCGTTTGTTGTTCCGTGGGTACGGCAGCAGTAAGGGCGCACGTCCACGGGAAACCGCTGTTGTATCTATGGATTCAGTCATGGTTCTTGATGAGGCTCATCTGAACCAGCAGCTTCTAGTAACAGCACGTCGAATTGCGCAGCTACAAAAATATGGGGCTGATGTAGGAGTACGCTCACAGTTGTTGAAACAACCGCAACCCCGTCTGAACTTGGAAGAAAACCAAAAACCAAATCGGCGTTGACGTTTCACAACTGGATTCTTCTCATGATGCTGAACTTTTACAACGGGTAAACTCAGCCAAACGGTTGACTCGCATACCCCTTGATAAATGGAATGGTAAAGCTGAAAATGACGCTGTCATTAATAGTGCTGTTGACGAGGTACTAGGTCTTTGTAAGAAGCTGGAGCCTAATAACGCAGGACAAAGCAAAACTGTAGGGTGCATTGTTAACCATGTTGGGACTGCTGTTAAGGTTGCGGATACGCTGAAGAAAGAGAATCTCAGCGTCAAACTTATTGTGGGGCGCATGCGACCGTTTGATATGAAAAAACTGCGGGATGACCATCCTAATCTGTTTACGTGCAAAGGTGACTCTACTATTGATGTCGTGGTGGCTACACAGACTCTTGAAGTCGGTATTGACTTAGATTTCTCCTCGCTTGTCACGGAACTTGCTCCCGCTTCATCTTTGACGCAGCGTTTTGGGCGCGTTAATCGACTGGGTAAACGAAGTGACTCCCAGATAATTGTTTTAGAGCCTGAAAACCTTGACAAGATTAAAGATCCTGTTGTGTTACCTTATAAGGCCGAAGATTTGCGTAATGCTTATAACTGGCTGAATGATTTATCGGCTTTTAAGAGCGTAAACCCTGGAACCATGCTGACTTGCACTCCACCGGCAACGGCGCCTCAGAGAATGCTGTACCAGCGTCCGGAACTAGCAGATATTCTTGAGTTTGCCCGTAGTTCTGAAACACCATATGCTGAACCCGATTCGACCTGTGGCTGCACGATTCTTTAGAAGAGCAAATCGAGTTGGGCGGTGTAGTTGTCCGTGAACATTTACCATTAAATGATTCCGAAGCGCTGGAGCTTCTTAAAGCTTTTCCACCGATGAATGAGGAAGTCTTTCCTGCCAATATCAAGATTCTTTCGGATATATATAAGGAACTTGTCGTAGGGAATGAAGAACGGATACAACAAGAGAAGGAAAACCCAGATATCCGACGGAGAGCTTTTGTGTACCGAGCGGGTGAACTCGAAATTTGTTCTCCTGATATGCGCCTTCGACCGGGCGATGTGCTCGTGATAGACAAGGGCCTTGTCTTTACTACCCAGGATGTAGCCATGGAGTTAGGCAAAGCTCAAGATTCTGAAGCGCCATCTGCTGTTGTGCCAGAAGGAATTAAATTCTTTATTTTTGATAATGACATAGAGCATGATGAACATGGATTCTTCAAAAAGTTCTGCGGTTTAACTCCAGACGAAGCTACAGAACTTTGGCAGTCTGAAGCAGGAGAAACAGGAGAAGTTGTACTGTCTAGCTCTATTCACACTGACCCCCGTACTGGTGACGTAGTTGCATGGTACGCCGTGGTGCAATCAGATACTACAGATGATGACTCTTGACGTTCGACAGGAATGGACTCCCTCACAAGGAGCGGTCTATCTGGAAGATCATCAGCATGATGTTGCTGAACGAACGAAAAAGATCGCCGAATCTGTGGAACTTCGGGAAGAATTCACCCAGGATATTATCTTTGCAGCTGAGCACCATGATGATGGTAAAGCAGATTCCAGGTTCCAAACTATGCTGGGTGGGGCACAATCTGATAAGCCACTTGCAAAAAGTGCGGTTCGAACCCGCCAAGAGATCTGGGTATCCCGCCAACGCAGCGGTATGCCCGCTGGATGGCGGCACGAACAGATGTCTGTTGCTCTGGTAGCGACCAGCCGAGCTGCAGGGGAACTGGAATGTTCAGATCTTGCGTTGAGGATTATCGGGTGCAGCCACGGGCACGGTAGAAACTCGTTCCAGCACACCGACCAAACGCTCTTAGGGAGTGTGCGGTTCATTCCTACCAAGACACGCTTCAGCAGCAGGCGCATGAGCTTTTTCTAACTGGGCGTTGGGACGAAATTATGGAAACCACTGATAGGGAATACGGCCCCTATACTACCGCTTATCTAGAGGCGCTAGAACGTGCTGCGGATGCTCAAATTTCACGGGAAGGACACTGATGTCTACGATTACACTCGCGGGTGACTATAGGTCAGCACTTACTCATTTTGCCCAATACGGTTTAGCCTCATTGGCTGAACAATACCATCCTCAAGGGGTAACTCTTGGCTGGAGCCGCGAAGCAGTTCCGAAAGCTCAGATAACCGTTAAAGGCGCAAACGCACATACGCTCGCTGGCTATCTTCACGGGTTAGCAAATCAACTGAGTAAAATGGAGAGCTGGGTTCAGATATGCAATACGTATGGAGCAAAGAGTGTATCTCCATTTTCTCCACGGGTTAGTAAAATTTCATCTCCTTCAGATTGGAAGAGGCATCAAAAAATCCGGCAAGATATGATTGATAAACTCGCTCAGGAAAAGGACTATCTTTCTCTTTGTTGGATTTCATCATTAGGTGAAGCTTCTTACTGGTTCTCTGAAAAAACAAGGAAAGACAAGAAGAACTATCAGGATTCAGGTGCTTCTCGCTGGGAGATGGCGGATCGCGGAAGTGGTAGGGAGTTCGTGCATTATCGACTTCGTCGCATGTGCGAAGAAGTAGCTTTACATGGCCCATTGAAATGATCACTAATGGGATTATTGGGATAGAGGTAAACGATACTATAGGAAAAAATGCACCCGATTCATGGACAGCAACCGGATTTACTACTCCTCGGCCGACTGATGTTAGTCTGGTTCTCTCTGCAATGATCGGGATGTCCTGGTTTCCAGTAGTACACAATGTAAATGGTTTAAGCGTTACTCCTGGAGCGTGGCCTTCTAATGATGTTGCTCCAGAGAATCTTGTGCTTCCCTTAAGTATCGAAAATATAAAACCAGCTAGACTACGGACTGTTCTTCGTAGTCGCGTATTCGCAGCTATTATAAATCACGTATGTTATGAAGAATCTGAAACAGGTGTATCTGGTGATAAGGAAACCTTTAAAGCGTATGGGTCTAGGGAGCAGCTTAAAGCTCATGGCATGGAGGCAGTTGTAAGGTTCCCAGTTAAAACTGTGAGAACTAAATCAAATGCTTATAGATTTATTCAAGAAGGAGAGCCTGTACTATTATGATCTCCACAGACGAGAGCTATTTACCTATCTCCCTAGTAGCTCAAACAGTGTACTGTCCTCGCCGGGCATGGCTAGAAGCAAATGGTGAGAAAACAGATACCTTTCAGATGCAGCATGGGTATTTGGCACATAAAAATGTGGATGACCCCAAAACATCACGAAGCAGACAACGTCGTTCTGTTCTTATTCGTTCGGATTCTTTAGGACTGAGTGGTAAATGCGACGCTATAGAGCTTGAGGAAGATGGAACGCTTCGGGTAGTTGAATATAAATCAACTCCTGTGCGAAAGAACCCTCAAATCACTGAAGCGAATCGCGTTCAGCTTGCCCTCCAAGGGATCTGCTTGGAAGAGTCAGGGGAAAGAGTTAGCGAATTTTCGGTACATTTTACCGATCATAACAAAACTATTGCGGTTGAGCTCTCTGAAGACGACTTTGCCCTAGCACGAGACTATGTAGAACAGACGCATAAGATCGTTGAATCTGAACATGCACCAAAACCGTTAGAGGATTCTCCAAAGTGTAGCTGGTGTTCGCATGTCAGTGTTTGTTTACCGGATGAACATTTTGGACGTGTAGCGACTCAGGAAATTGTGCCTTCAAAACCAGATAGTCAGGTTGCTCACCTAACTGTTCAAGGTTCACGTGCCACACTAAAACAAGGCAGACTGATTGTTCAGTCAAAAGGTGAACAGTTTGGCGATATCCCCTTAGAGAGAATCCACAGCGTAGTGGTTCACGGAAATATCGATATTTCATCTGCGCTATTACGGGAACTCATGTGGCGTAACTATACAGTCATATGGTGTTCAAGCACCGGACGAGTTTATGGATGGTCGCAGGCTGGTAGTGGACCGAATGGTCTAGCTCGTGTGCAGCAGCATGTTTTATCCGAACGTGGAAGTTTGCTTATATCGTGCGAGATGATCTCAAGTAAAATTGCGAACCAAGCAACATTTTTACGTCGTAATGGAGAAGCTGCTGAGACGGTAAAAATTCTTCGTGAGTTGCAACAGGAAGCAATAAAGCCTTCTTCTTTACCAGAGCTCTTTGGCATAGAAGGTGAGGCCGCTAGTTTGTACTTTGCAAATTTCAACACCATGCTCAATGGTGATGTCTTAGAAACACTCGGTTGGAAGTGGCAGGGGAGAATCGGGCGCGGAGCTAATGACCCGATTAATATCCTGCTGAACTACGCGTATGGTTTGCTAACTTCTGAATGTATCCGCGCGATATTGACCTGTGGGTTAGACCCGCACGCAGGTTTTCTACACAGTAGCAACCGGAACAAACCAGCATTAGCACTTGACCTTATGGAAGAATTTCGAGCTATTATTGCCGACTCTGTTGTTGTATCACTTATCAACCGTAAACAGGTAGATTCTGCCAGCTTCTCCACGCTTGGTGGCAGCCTGCGGCTGTCTCCTGCTGGGCGAAAAGCGATTATTAAAGCGTTCGAGCATAGAATCAACACCGAGTTCAGGCACCCAATATTCGGTTACTCTGTTTCGTGGCGTCGCACTATTGAAATACAGGCGCGGATGATTCTGGGCGTTCTTAATGGTAGCCATTCTGCATACACCGGAGTAAAAGTACGATGAGGCGTGACGACACGCGGCGTACTCTTATCGCATATGACATTCCGGATGACAAACGCCGTGGACGGATTGCGAAGCTGCTCTTAACCTATGGCGACCGGATACAATACAGTGTATTTATCGTTGATATTATTCCTTCAAAGCTTCTTCGGCTAAAGGATGAAATCAGGCAGCAGGTAGAGGCCAGCGAAGATTCAGTACTGTTTTGTGATCTTGGTAGGCTCTCAGAACTTGGCGAAAAGCGTTTTAGCTATGTGGGGCAGTCGCGGGACACCACAGATAATGACGTGCTTATCCTCTAATATATGTATTATGGGCGCGAGCACCTGGTGCTTACCGAAAATCCCGGGTTTCGCTCGCGTGAGTGAAACACCTTGTCAGAGTCGTTTTGTGTCTGAATGATTGCCTCCGATAGACTGAATAACATGAGCGGTTGTCCCTACGCTCGCGAAAGTACCTGAGAGACCAGGAATTTACTGGAATTTTTTAGGTGCCGTCTCACCCATGAAAATGGGTGACTTTCATTGAAGGCAGACGATCAAAAAGTACGGTTACCAGGCTGGGTTGTCGTGTCTCACCCATGAAAATGGGTGACTTTCATTGAGGGACAGGCCGTCACCTAGCTCAGCGGCACCCGCTCCCGTCTCACCCATGAAAATGGGTGACTTTCATTGAGGGGAAGACGACTCAGCGCGGCACCCGATAAACTGGTTCTGCCGTCTCACCCATGAAAATGGGTGACTTTCATTGAGGGAGCAATAACGGCATCACTATCCAGAACCACAACGCCTACTGTCTCACCCATGAAATGGGTGACTTTCATTGAGGGTGGCCGTTTGCGTCTTTGGGCAGGCGTAGCGTCTGGGTCTCACCCATGAAAATGGGTGACTTTCATTGAGGGTCCGTCGTAGCGTCCCACTCCTTGCCACTGGTTTTTATTAAAATATTTTTGCAGATTCCGCCCTCAGCATGTGCTGTGCACCTGCGGGAGGGGAGTCTATACTCTACAGTTAATAGAGAAGGCTCCTGATCGTTCCCTGCACCCGTAGGGTCTGCTAGAAAACGGCTTGCCTGCCCGAAATTTTTTTGGGTGGGTTGGCCGCTTTCTTTTATTTAATTTTCTTTTGCTGTGTTTTTCTAACCGTCAGC
>BNJS01002597.1_pt1 | contig 10894 bp, 11 predicted proteins | sample 8540461 | NCBI WGS metagenome assembly BNJS01 (sample SAMD00202454, study PRJDB9452) | human saliva metagenome | isolation source: human saliva | place: Japan
TCGGGGCGGTCTTTATCGGGTGGGGGATGCTCCTGCAAAGGCGGTGGGAATGCACCTCTACGGGTAGGTGTTTTCGACCAGTACTGGTCGGCGAAGTGACCAGTACTGCTTCGTCTTGCGACCAGTACTGGTTGGTATAGGTGACCACTACTGGTCACATCGCGGACCAGTACTGGTTCATTTTCCTCTCACGATTCCTCTCTTATAACCACCTATACATAGAAGCTTGCGGGATTGCCCTTTTGTTTGTATATAGTAGCTTGATTCATTGTATCTCTTGTTGAAGACTTAAAGAGGACGCTATATTGATGAGACGAAAATGTAATGGGGCTGTGGACGTTGTTCTAATCTCAATGGTAAAATCAAGAGGAGCCTGAGGTGAAATACTTATGTTGTCGGTATAAGCTTGCGTTCCCTATGGTTGCTTCGTAGGAAGGACGGTGTGTGGCACGGTTAGAGGTAGGTTTTTTAGACGGCCTTTGTATAGATTATGCTTATATTTGCAACGTAGTCATCTTTCATCGTATTATGTTTGGCTGGCGAATCATTAAGGGGCTTGTAGATAAGGAACTTAAGTTTGATTCGTACTTTCTTGAAAAGGGGAGTTGTGGGCTATCCTTTGCGGTGTCTATAGAATCAGTTTAGTATATATGGCAAAACGTAGGCAAACGAAACCGTCAAAACCTAAGAGCAATACGCCTTGGATTCTTCTCGCTATAGGAGGCACCTTACTCTGCGTGGGAGCTTTCTATTTCTTGAATTCATCCAAGAATTCAGACGAAGATGTCGTGGCAGAGGGGGCTTCTAGAGTGGAGCTGTCAAAGATTAAGGCTGTCAAAGTCTTTGTGGAAAACTCCGGTAGTATGGATGGCTATGTTAGAGCTGTAAATAGTCAGCTTAAGAGCGACCTAAATGCTTTGGTTTCTGGGATTAGTATTCTTAAGAATCCCTCAGCTTCGGGTTCCCTCGTTGATACCATTGAGCTGAACTACATCAATAGTGAGCTGATTCCTATTAGATCCTCTATCTCTCGGTTTACAGAGAGCTTAAGTGTCAGTGCTTTCAAGGAATATGGTGGCAGTCGAGCATCTACCTCACTGCAGGATTTGCTTGAGCGAGTACAGCAAGCGACAGGCAGTCAGGATGTCTCTATCTTGGTCTCTGATATGATTTTGGACTTAGCTTCTGGCCAAAGTGCGGAGTCGGTGTCTACGAATATTGAAACCACGCTACGCCGACATCTGATGAATCGCCCAGATTGGGCCATCGCTGTGTGGCGTATGCTGTCGGACTTCGATGGTAAATACTATGAGGTTGGCACCGTGGCTGACTTTAAAGGGAAGCGCCCTTACTATATAATTATGATGGGTAATAGAGCGCAGCTGTATAGTATCTTATCTAAGGGGCAACTGCCAGATAACCTGTCGTTCTATAAAAATCGCACGCATCAGATGACGCTTGAGCCAGCTTCCAATACACCGAAGTATAGCATTAATCCCAATGCGATCTCAGGTAGTATTATGTTGGATCGTAGTGATAAATATACCATTAGAGAGGCTAAATCTGGGAAGCTGCCATCGGGAGAGCGTTTGTTGTCCTTTGAACTCAAGATGTCCCCTCCACAGGTGCTCCAGAATGAGTCGAGGCTTCTTGATGCGAATGCCTATGATGTATCTCCAAATTCCTATCATCTCAGTAAGGTGAGAAGAGGAAATGATGGGGCTATTTATTTGCGCTTGGAGAGTCCTGATGTCGTCCTCGGCGATGTGATGGTGTCTCTGAAGCAAGCTATGCCTCAATGGGTCGGTAGTGTGCACGCAGAAGAGAATACCGATATCCTCAATCCTGAAAAGCGGAATCAGACTTATGGCATCAAATATATCTTGGAGGGCTTGAGACGGCCTTATGAGAGTACAGCAGCTAAGCTCTTTACTCTTAAGATCAGATTGAAGAAGTAATCAGACGTAACTAAAAATAATACATTATGATAGAAAGTATCTACTTATTGTTGGATAGCTTGTACTGCTCGCAGCTACGAGACTTCCTCTCTGGCTATAACTGCCAAACAGAGTCCTTTACAGGGGCGAATGTCTATAACGAGTTAGGCATAGGTACTCTTATAATACTTGTGCTTATGCTTGGTGCATACTATAAAGTGATCGATCCCTCTGAAAAATAAGCGCTTAAAGTGGGGGTGACGATGCTCTGTTTCAGCTGTGTTTTTCTGCTTTGTTCTCGAGCTTTTTGGGCTATGAGAGCTGAAACAAAGGGGCTGATAGGTCAATGCCTGCTCAAAGACGATCAGGGTAATAGCCTCATAAGCTTTATGGACTATGTGGGACTCGGCATCAGTAATGCCATTATTATTGCTGTAGCCTTCTTTGCTCTCAGTCTGGTGGCTCGATATCTAAGTGTCAATAATCGCTATATCCCCTTTTAGGCCATGAAGGAAAATCTATGTACTTGTTATAGGAGGGTCCGGAGCACGTATTCTCCGTAGTCTTGTAATGCTTCTCGCTGCAGGTGTCGAACTCACAGAAAAAGAGAACGAGCAAGTGAAGCTTATCCCGATTATCATAGATCCCGATGAAGGGGCTGGTAATCTTACCGAAACGACGAAGCTTCTCAAGCTATATAGCCAGATTAGAGCTGCTGCAGTATCAGGAAACGTGGAGACCTTTAACGACCTTCTCGACGCAAATTGAAGATATTACAGATGCTGACTATAAGGTCAAGCTGGATAATATCTCTGGAGGTTCTTTTAGGGATTACCTTGATCTGGGCGTAGGGATGAGCGAAGAATCTCGTGCCTTGATGTCAAGCCTTTTCTCAAAGGATAATCTTGATTTAGATATGACGGTTGGCTTTAAGGGCAATCCGAATATCGGTAGTATCGTGCTAGGGCAGTTCGAGAGTAGCCAAACCTACCAAACCTTTATGAAGTCTCTTCAAGATGGTGACACAAGTGAAAAGAGCATCTTCATCATCAGCTCTATCTTCGGTGGTACAGGTGCCAGTGGATTCCCAACCCTGCTCAAGAGCCTACGTAGTAGTCAGACGGTGGTGAAGGATATGCGTATTGGGGCTTTGTCGCTATTGCCCTATTTTTGCACTGAAGAGTAATCCCGATAGTGCTATTGATAGTGCAGCCTTCTATGCTAAGACAAGGGCTGCGCTTAGCTACTACAAGGAGAATATCCTCAATAACAACAATATTGATGATTTCTATCTGATTGGGGATAAAGCACCTAATACCTATGATAATAGTGATGGAGGGCAGAGCCAACGTAATAAGGCGCACTTTGTCGAGCTCGCAGGGGCGCTGAGTATTGTTCACTTTGCTCGTCAGGGAGCAATGCGTCCTAACCCTGCCGTAGCTCAAATGTATGAGTACGGTCTGAGTAAACCAGAGTACTTTGGGATTCAAAGCTTTTGGGAGATAAGACAGAGCGTGACCTTGCTATTCCACTTACCTCCTCTACCTAATGCATCGCTTCTTGAAAATAGTGATGTCGCTAAGGATCAGGATCCTTGGCTGAAGAGTATTCAGCCCAATCTCGATGGAGGCTTTGTTGATGACCTGTTTGATTTCCTTGGAGAATATGAGAAGTGGTTAGGTGAGCTCTCAGAGCATACGAGTCGTGGTTTTACGCCTCTGAAGTTGGATCAGTCAGTGGAGGACCTTTTTAATTGTGTGTCAGATTATCCGATAGAGAAGAAGGGTTTCTTTGGTAGCCTTATCCCTGGGAAGAAGAATATCGCTTTGTATAGAGACCGGCTTAATCGCTTGGCTAAAGAGCAAGGTGAACCCACTACAGAAGGTGAGTTTCTCAACCTATTCAGTGATGCAAGCTATTTACTCTGTGAGTCAGAGATAAAGCTTCCTTCCAAACACTAAAAATACGCCTGAAGATGATACTAAGAGTACATAACGATCAGAATGCCGATAATTCAAATGTTGACGGGTGGTCTGGCTCAACGGCTTTAACAGAAGCCCAGATAGCAGAGATCGTAGATCCCCAAGGGGGGGATGCATCCCTTGATATCACCTCTATCCCCAGCCCATTTGGCCGTTGGGACCTTATCCGAACAGCCTTTCGCAATGTGACGGATAGTGGGAGGTTTGAGGGTAGGACACTTGACCATAAGCTGGTTTCTGATACACTGGATGTCGCTCAAATATTCTTCCATCTCGACCGACTTCGTAAGCAGGGCTTAGTCGATTTGCTCTGTTGGGATAAAGAGAAGGAGGTCACACGCCTGAAGGAGTCGACAGAACTGGGGCATAGAGAGCTGGGTAAAGCCCTGTCAAAGCACATTGCTCAGGATGCCGCAAGCTTCAATTTTGATGAGCTGGAGAGTATCACGCTACTGCGCTTCATCCATCCCGAGACTGGACAGAAGATCATCATTGGGTCTACCTCGCCTGTAACGATCTTCACTGTAGCTCCAGGGATCTGAGTCATATCAGTGCCTATATCTCCTTCGGGAAGGATAAGCCTTTTGATGGCGATTACTGCCCGCTATACAAGCGTGAACCAGCATTTATCGTGTGGCTCTATGCATTGAAGGCTTCCTATCCTTCCTTTGAGCGTCACTTCAAGGTGCTGACTGATTACCCTCGTACGCATTCAGTCACAGCTCGACCCCAATATCCAGAAGGAGATTAATGCTCTGAGTGAGCAGACCTATCGTGAGGATTATGCACCTCAGGACTATACAGCTGGTAACCCCATTAGCATCTTGCAGCGCTTGCCACTCTATGCAAGTGCAGGGACGGACACGAACCAGATCGCGAAGAAGTCGGAGTTTGCGATCGTGTCAACGCGTAATCTCAAGGTAGGAGCAAAGGCCCCTCTTGTTCTGCCCGCTAAGCCTGGCTATGATAAGTTGTTCTACGTCGTAGATAACTGGGACAAGGAGACGAAGGTACCGACCTCAGATCCTCTACCACTGGAGCAGCGTCGTCTACCTGCCAGTGGGGAGCAGTATCCGTATCTCTGTATTGGCGACTTCTTGGAGGATACGCTTATCTTGCTGAAGAACGAGATTAATCGGGATAACTTCTATACCGGAGAGGTGGGCGCTGCGCTTGCCTCTGCAAGTCGTGGTGGCTGTCTGTTGCCCCTCAAGCCTCTTTTCTTTGAGTACTTCTCTGCGAAGGATCTTATTACGCGAAAGATGATTGAGCTGGATGCCATAGGCACGGATATTGTGGTGAAGCTTACCATCCCAGTTAGGGGAGGGAAGATTGTCTACGAGCGAAACTACAGTAGGTATGACGCTGATGATCTCTATACACACCAGAGTGGTCAGTATAAGAGCTACAGCTTTGAGCTCGGTATGCTTAAGGCAAAGCAGCATACTCATCTGTGCTATGTATCCGATCCATCGGTAGATGCTCGACTGGAAGCTTATGACACCGAAGGTCACTTGATCCCAGAAGTATATCACGTGACTCAAGAGGTGCAATCTATAGGTGTGAGTAACATAGTTGAGCTTCGTGATAGTATGCAGACGATGCGTGTGACGCTGGGGGGAGTATCGGCATATATCATACCTCAGATAGATGCTGAACCAACTAACCCCAGTCCCGCCATAGTCTATGCGGTAGACTTAGGGACGACAAATACCGTAGTCGCCTTTAAGGATAGCCAGATGCCAGAGTTCCTTTCTTGGAAAGCGAATGATATGCTGCGTATGCTTACAACTTTCAACAGGCTTCTTGATGGCAAGACATTTATCGAAAGTCGTTTGGTTATTCCTGAGCTCGGTGGGGAATGTGCCTTCCCTTTGCGCTCTGCTCTCAGAGTCAATACGGGAAAAGAGCCTTATCAAGGGGCTTTCTCCAATTCCTCTCCTGACTTCACGTATCAGAGAATATCTACTCCTCCTACGGCCTCATTCCGGGAGACAGATATTAAGTGGAAGGGGGTGAATAGTAAGCATCTGCAAGCTTATGTGGAGAGCATCTGCAAGCTGATAGCCATGCATGCGGAGCATAGAGGTGCTACTTCAATTAGCGTCTTTTGGTCTTATCCCAGCAGTATGAATAGCTCCAGCCTTCGGAATCTACGCTCTGTCTGGAAGTCTGCTTTTGAAGACTATATCAAGTCAAATAAATCGTTTGAAGCGACCGAGCTTGGTGAGGAAAATGAAGCTGTAGCTCCTTATCGATATTATAGTCGTACTGCAGGAGTACAGGGACATACAGTTGCGATGGATATCGGTGGTGGCACCGTGGATGTATTGCTGACCGGCTTTACCGCGAAGGATCCGATGTATCTTACTTCCTTCCGCTTTGGGGGGAATACCCTCCTGCTCTCCCCCAGTAATGCGCTGTCTACAGGTGCTGGCTTGTGTGTTGCTCTCAAGGATTATCTAGGGACGATCGCGGCGGACCAGAATCCCTCGGCAGTGGATTCTGGAAATGATGGAAACGCTACTTGCCAGCGGAGAGAGCAAGGAAGCCGCAGAGTATTTCTTCGCCTTGGAAAAAATGATAGCAAACTCTGGACAGCAGAAGTCTATCACGGTGAAGCTCTCTGATATCCTCAATGATGACGAACTACCGTTGATACATTTCCGTAGTCTCATCCTGCTGTACTTCGTAGCTCAAGTCTCATCATATTGCCAAAGCTGACCCGCGCTCTGGGGACAGCGGTACCAGACAACTTTGTCTTTAGTGGCAACGGCTCCCGCTTGCTCGAATGCTTGGGAGATGATGACTTCCTCTCACGTGTGATTACGGAGGTCTTTATGGGTTTATAATCAAGCTCAAGTGAAGACGGAGTACCCGATTCAGATTAAGAGCGAAGCACAATGATAAGCCCAAGGAATCTACTACTCTGGGGATGCTCTATACTTCCAATGTACAGGCTCTGAGACCAGAGCGTGTGGTGCTGGCATATAGCGATCGTCTCGTGAGAGACGACGAGACTTCTGCCGAGCTTCCTGATGGTGGGGACTTTGCTACAGAGCGCGATAAGACTCTTGCTGATGTACAGGAGCTTGCCTTGCTCTTGAAGGCCTTACAGAAGCGCTTGCATTTAGACTCGGAAGAGGGATATACTTCTGAGAGTCTCGATCTGATAGCTAAGTCACTTGCTGATACGAAGAGCAATAGCAATGCCTTCTTCTCCTATGTCGTGCCCAGGATCGAAGAAGATAAAGAGATCTCCGAAGGATACTCTTTATGTTGTTGAGTGAACGCCTCAAGCAAATCGGTCTCGATATCTATAAAGAACTATAGTTGCCCACGATGAATACAAAGCAATATGCCAGCTTTTTGAAGCTGCTTCTTCTGTGTGTAGCCCTATTACTAAGCTCTATGCGGAGCTTGGCTACAGCATCGATACAGCCCTCGGTATCTTCTGTCGAACAGCTCGCGGGAGATTCAGCTCCTAAGCAGCAGGATACGGTTGTTATCCTGAACCCGAATGCAGGCATTTCTAATTCAGATCAAGATCAACAGCCTAATGAAGCCTCAGCGCCCTCATGGCTTGTGTATGGGCTACTCATAGTTCAGGCCCTGTGGATTGCTTTCTTTGCCTTGGTCTACACTATGAAAATCGGACCCTTTGCCTTTAGAAGGGAGATGATTGATGAGTTGGAGCGGCAGATGGGGGAGCTCTTTAAAGACTTCAAGACGCTGAAGCAGGAACAAGATAAGCAGATAAAGGATCTTAAGATAAAACTAGAGAAACTGCAGGCATCGAAAGTGAAACAGGAACAAAAGACTGGTGCCCATAAGCCTGAGTCTCCAAAGGAGGAGAGGAAGACATCGTCAGAGCAGGCCGCTCCTACGACAGATGTCGCTACTCTGCCCGCTATGGAGATTGAGCACTCGCCCTCTCCTATGTCAAAGGAGGAGCCTCGTCCGATAGAGCCCCAGTATTACTATATAGAAGGTATTCCTGCTTCCGCAGATGATATTGAGCTTTTATCCTCGAAGCCTGATAAGTGTTACTTCCAAGTGGCTATCAAAGATGATAATAAGGGTGAACTTAGCCTGTGTGATAACTGTAGGAATGAGGCTGAGAGCGGTGGGTAGAGAATACATTATGAGAATGCTCTTTGATCAAGATTGTAAGTAGCGCAGGTAATGGTTCCTCATTTGAGCTTGATAGCTGGGGAGAGGGTGAGATTCAGAATGGTCACTTCACACTACGCAATCCAATTACATACAGACGGAAAAAATAGTTATGCACGAACTCATACTACTGGTTATTGTTGTTGCAGTCGGCATCGTATTGCTGATGCAGTTTGGCGTGGTCTCGAGCCTGATAAAGGAGATGCGGACTTATCGCCAAGTCCTCTTCTCTTCTTATAAGTTTGATGAGCAGGAAGGGCGTTATAAGAAGATTACCTTCGAAAGGAGAGGAGTCGGAGATCCTTACAGCTCAATCGCTACCTGGAAGCAAACAGTTACGACTGCGCCAACTTTGAGATTCTTAGGATATAATTGAGCGCCATACACTCGCTGAAGAGGATCGTATTCGAGTCTCTGCTCCCCGATCCCTCTGTATTATGAGCTTAGTGGTACTATCTTAGGTATCATCTTGGGTATCATCCCTCTGGCTATGTCATCAAGCGAGAATCTTCTCTCAGATTTCCCAATGCTCCTCGCTGGGGTCGCTATTGCTATGGCTGGGAGCTTTGTCGGTGTGGTTATCACTTCGTGGGCGAATAAGACCTATAAGGATGCCAGTTTAGAAGACGAGCTGTGTAAGAATGCGCTCTATTCTTTCATTCAGATAGAGCTCTTCCCCATTATGAATAATAGCCCAGCCGGTCCTACGTCCCAGCTGGTGCGTGCTATGGGGGACTTTACGGAAGACTTTACGGCAAGTGCTGAGACTATGCAGGTAGCTTCGGAGAATATCTCAGAGACCTTTGCTACCCAGAAGGAACTCTTAGAGCTTATGAAGCAGCTGAGTGATGCTGGTATAGCGAAGCAGAATCTTCGAATGGCTAAGGAAATGAGTCAATATGTAGATATTGTCAGCAACTTCAATAACTCTATTATGGGTATGCAGGTCTATGTAGAGCGATTGAGTAGTGTCACAGCACAGCTCCAGAACTCTACGGAGTATCTGTCCACGCTCCAAAAGTTGACGGGCATACTTTCTTCTGAAGAAGCTGTTATCCAACAAACTGTAGTAGCACAGAAGTATAACCTGCAGGATGGTATTAATGGTATTCAGCGAGTCACAAATGAGTCTTTGGTAAAAGTGGAGGAGCAGCAGAGAATTATGCTTGATTCCTTTGCTCGAGTGATGAATGAGACTTTAGTTAAGTTCGAGGAATACCTGACAAAGAATCAGACGATCCCTACAGCTGTAGATAACCTTTTAGGGGCCACACTTTTGTTGCCAGACCTTTTAGATAAGCTCTCTACTCGTCTTGACGACTTACAGAAATGTCAAGAGGAGCAGACTAAGGCAATACGAGAGCTCAGCCGAGTGCAGAAGGTGAGTACTCCTAAGCCACAGCTGCCTCCTATTAGGCCTGAGGATCCAGTTGGGCAGCCAAAGGAAGGCTCTCCCACAGGTACACAGCCAGGCTGGTTTAGACGTCTGCTTAATGCCATTCAAGGAAGACGATGAGTAGTAAGAAAGGAGATACCTCCTCTTTCTGGGTCAGCTACTGGGGACCCTAATGACGAGCCTCTTCTTTTGTGATGCTTGTACTCGTTATCGGGACTCTTTTGCTGGGGTAAAGGTCCTCCGTGAGTCTGTTGAGGTTACTCAAGCTCAGATCGAAAAGATTAATGAGCTGCAGAAATCAACAGAGGACTTGGATCAGCGTTACTTCGCTTACGACAAGACGTACAAGAAGTTCATATTGAAAATTGATATTAAGTTTCCCACGCAGTCTGGTGGATTTTCGAAGCCCTCTCTGGGGATACTCAGATGGAGCTCTTGGAGGCTGGGAGGAGCTTGTACTCATTCATACAGAGTAAGCACAGTGAGCTTGGAGCCGACTATGTGCTAGTTGTCGAGGGCAGGCTTCCGAGATTATTATATCTACAATAATGAGCTTTAGCTATCAACGAGCCTTGTCACCAAGAAGTTCTGGTCTCATAAGGGATTAAACTTTTCTTCGATTGAAGGCTGTGAACTGCTTGTCGCTGGTAGTGGTACGGGCGGCGTGCCTCGTGATTCGAGTAATGAGGAAAATAACCAACGCTTCCTCGTTACATTAATCACTAAGCCTGGGGAAATTAAGTAGTATCAATATGTCAAAAGTAAATCGCCAGCGTTCATCACGTAACCAGCAGCGAACCGCCAATCGGAATCGACGTAAAAAGTGATGCTAAGTATTGGATTATAGGCTCTGTTGTTGCTGTTCTACTTCTCTCGATCTATCTGTTTAGTCGCAACGAACATAAGGATCGCCTTATGGCCAATCGTCAAGCCGCCACTGTGTCTCATCCTGCTACGGGAAGTTCGGAGGATGAACCTGTGCGTCTTGTGAAGGTACTCGTACCTCCGAGTATGCGTAAGGGAGATGGAGGTGTGTACTATGTGCCGATGCGCATTAATGGGCAGGAGCTGAGTTTGTCTTTGATACTGGGGCATCGTCTATTCAGATTTCTCAGCTTTGAGGCAAACCTGCTGATGAAGCAGGGTAAGATTAGCTCAGAGGATATAGAAGGTACTTCGGAGTTAACGATTGCAGATGGTAGCTCTGTCTCAGCTCTATGCATTAATCTTCGAGAGGTAGAACTTGCAGGAGTTAAGCTCTACAATGTAAAGGCTTTTGTTGGTGAAAAATATGGAGGTCCTTTGCTTTTGGGGCAGACTGTGATGTCTCGATTTGGCTCATTCAAAGTTGATTATAAGAATGAGACGATAACCTTGAGTGATCCTAAGGTATTTCTATACCGTTC
>BNJS01003619.1_pt1 | contig 10848 bp, 9 predicted proteins | sample 8540461 | NCBI WGS metagenome assembly BNJS01 (sample SAMD00202454, study PRJDB9452) | human saliva metagenome | isolation source: human saliva | place: Japan
CAGACGACCTTTGTTCGCTTTTCAATGATTTGGATTCAGCCTCTGCTTTTCAACCGTCCATGCAATTCCTACACGCTGTTACACACCCAGATAGTCGCGGCTTTTTAGATTGCACCGTTGGCAACTTTACTGCCTGGTACTCAGGCTAGGCTTATTCTGGTTTTTCGGACGGTGTATCAGCGGTATTGTCTGCGCTGTTGGCGGGTGGCGTTACATCGTTAGTCTGATTTCCCAGTTGTTTTTGTTGCCCTGTACCACCTGAACAGCCTGACTGGAAAATATACCGCTTTTGCGCTGCTTCCGATAATTTCTTGCAGTACAGCGCTATCATCGCGCGCAAAATTTTGTACTTGTGCATCAAATTTTTCTATCATCGCTGTCAAAGTAATCCACTGTGCCCAAACGACAGTTTTTGGCGCTACTAACACCGCAGGAAATGAATTACGGTAGCTGCTGAAATTTGCTTCACGCGGTTATTATACATCTCGGCGCGCCAAAATGTCATTTTCCAATGTTTCGAGCTGCCCCATCAGTTTTTGATAGGTAGCATCTGTCTCAGTTGGGGAAATTTGTCCATCGCAGCCAGTTGTTGGGTGTTCTGCGACTGAGCCACAGCAGTGCTGAGTGACCTGTTCGTGTTCTAAATAACCTGAAGCAATTTCAATAATTTGCCCGCTCAGTTGTTGACATCTTTTAATCCCGCCTGCAGATTGGAAAAATCCTTCACGGATATTCTGCATACCGTTTTGTAACTTGTTGTATACTTCACCAGCCACAAAACTGATAACTATCAAAATCACTAATAACCAAAAACATTTTATTTTCCTTTTGCTGTGTATTGTCGAACTGCAGGCTGCCTGAAATTGTATTTTCAGGCAGCCTGTATCTTTCACACTTCAGCGCCTTCAACCGTCCATGCAACTCCTGTACGCTGTACACGCCCAGGTGGTCGCGGCTTTTGCGCCTTCGCTCATGGCTTTCGCCGCCGCGTGACGGTGGTGTATTGCGGCACGCGTTGGGTGAGGGAGGTGCGGCGGATGCTGTGGCTGTCGGCGATGGATTGCGCCGGAGCTGCTGACGGTGTTCACCACCAGCGCGATTTCGCCGTTTTTAATCGCGTCCACGATGTGGGCGGCCTTCTGTACTGTGTCACCGCCCGAACGATGATGCCGTGCTCTTTCAGGTATTCGGCGGTGCCGCGTGTGGCGCAGACGCCGCAGTCGAGGGCTTGGAAGTTTTGCGCGGTTTTGACGATGAGCGGTTTGTCTTCGTCGCGCACGGCGAGGAAGATTTTGCCGATCGGGTTCAGGCGCTCGCCTGCGCCGAGTTAGGGCTTTGTGTAGGCTTCGCCGAAGCTTGCGCCCACGCCCATCACTTCGCGGTGGAACGCATTTCGGGGCCGAGGATGCGTGTCCACGCCGGGGAATTTGATGAAGACACGGCTTCTTTAACGGCATAAAAATCGGGGACGACTTCTTTTCCACGCCTTGCTCTTGCAGGAAATGCCCGCCATGCAGCGTGCGCCGACTTTGGCGAGCGGCACGCCGGTGGCTTTGGAGACGAAGGGCACGGTACGGGCTGGCGCGCGGGTTCACTTCCAGCACGAACACCACGCCGTCCTGCACGGCAAACTGTACGTTCATCAGGCCGACCAGCGCCCAGCGCGTAGGCCATGGCTTTCGGTTTGGCGGCGGATTTCGTCTTGGATTTCTTCGCTGAGCGAGTAGGGCGGCAACGAGCAGCCGGATCGCCGGGTGGATGCCTGCCTCGTTCGACGCTGCATGCATGCCGCCATAACCACGTCTTTGCCGTCTGAAACGCGGTCCACATCAACTTCAATCGCGTTGTTCAGGAAGAAATCGAGCAACACGGGGGCTGTCTTCGGATACCTGCACGGCCTCGCGCATGTATTTTTGCAACTCTTCAGCGGAGTGGACGACCTGCATGGCGCGGCCGCCGAGGACGTAAGACGGGCGCACGACCAGCGGATAGCCGATTTCTTCGGCTTTGACGAGTGCTTCTTCTTCATTGTGGGCGATGCGGTTGGGCGGTTGGCGCTGCCTAAGTCGTTCAACACTTTTTGGAAGCGTTCGCGGTCTTCGGCGGCGTCGATGCTGTCGGCGGATGTGCCGATGTTCACGCCGTTTTCAACCAGCGCGTTGGCAAGTTTCAGCGGGTTTGGCCGCCGTATGCACTATCACGCCCCACGGATTTTCGGTGCGGACGATTTCCAACACGTCTTCCAGCGTCAGCGGCTCGAAGTATAGGCGGTCGCTGGTATCGAGTCGGTGGACACGGTTTCGGGGTTGCGGTTCACCATAATCGTTTCAAAGCCCGATTCGCGCAGGGCGAGCGCGGCGTGAACGCTAGCAATAGTCAAAACTCGATGCCTTGACCGATGCGGTCTCGGGACCGCCGCCGAGAATCATCACTTTTTACGGTCGAAGCGAGGCGCTTCGCATTCTTCTTCGTAAGTGGAATAGAGGTAGGCGGTTTCGGTGGCGAACTCGGCGGCGCAGGTATCGACGCGTTTATAGACGGGATGCAGCTTCAGCGCGTAGCGGTGTTCGCGCACTCTTTCTTTTTTACGCCCAAAGCTGCGCGATGCGTTTGTCGGAGAAGCCTTTGCGTTTCAGACGACGTAAGGCGGCGAAATCAATCTTGCAGGCAGCCTGCACTACCTGCTGTCTTCTTTCACGTCTTCGATTTGCGCCAAGAACCAAGGGTCGATGGCACAGATTTCGTGAATTTCTTCCAGCGTGAAGCCCGCGCGAGAACGCGTCCGCCAGCCCAAACAGCATACGCTCAGGGCCCGGGTTCGCCAGTTCGCGGCGGATTTCTGCTTTGTCTTCGCTGCGCGGATTGAAGCCGCACAAACCTGTTTCCAAACCGCGCAGGGCTTTTTGGAAGCTTTCCTGAATCGTGCGACCCATCGCCATCACTTCGCCCACCGATTTCATCTGCGTGGTCAAGCGGTCGTCTGCGGCAGGGAATTTTTCAAACGCAAAACGCGGGATTTTGGTCACGACATAGTCGATGGAAGGCTCGAACGATGCAGGCGTGCGGCCGCCGGTAATGTCGTTGCGCAACTCGTCCAGCGTAAAGCCGACCGCCAGCTTCGCCGCCACCTTCGCAATCGGGAAGCCCGTTGCTTTGGAAGCCAGAGCGGACGAACGGCTCACGCGCGGGTTCATCTCAATGACAATCATCTCGCCGTTTTCAGGGTTTACGGCAAACTGAACGTTTGAGCCGCCGGTATCCACGCCGATTTCGCGCAATACTGCCAACGAAGCATTACGCATGATTTGGTATTCTTTGTCCGTCAATGTTTGTGCAGGTGCAACAGTGATGGAGTCGCCGGTATGCACGCCCATTGGGTCGAAGTTTTCAATCGAGCAGATAATGATGCAGTTGTCGTTTTTATCGCGCACCACCTCCATCTCGTACTCTTTCCAGCCGAGAACGGACTGCTCAATCAGCAATTCATGCGTAGGCGACGCATCAAAACCGCGTTCGCAAATCGCCAAAAACTCATCTTTGTTGTAGGCAATGCCGCCGCCCGAACCGCCCATTGTGAAAGACGGACGAATCAGCGTCGGGAAGCCGACCTGTTCCTGCGCCGCCAAGGCTTCGTTCATCGTGTGGCAGACAAAGGATTTCGGGCAGGAGAGGCCGATTTTCTCCATCGCCTCCTTAAAGCGGCCGCGGTCTTCCGCCTTGTCGATCGCGTCTTCCGTTGCGCCGATTAACTCGACATTGTATTTCGCCAACACGCCGTTGCGCGCCAAATCCAGCGCACAGTTCAGCGCGGTCTGGCCGCCCATCGTGGGCAGAATCGCATCGGGCCGCTCCTTGGCGATAATCTTCTCCACCGTCTGCCACATAATCGGCTCGATGTAGGTAACATCCGCCATTTCAGGGTCGGTCATGATGGTGGCGGGGTTGGAATTCACCAGAATGACTTTATAGCCTTCTTCACGCAAGGCTTTGCAGGCCTGTGCGCCCGAATAGTCAAATTCGCAGGCCTGACCGATAACGATAGGGCCGGCGCCGATGATAAGGATGGATTTTAGGTCGGTACGTTTGGGCATGATGTTTTACTCTATAATGAAAATAATGTTTTCTATTGTGGTCATTTAAAAGCTCTAGAATTGATTTTGTTTCTATTATCTATTATCTGTTATCTGTTGTATGCATATACTCTTATCAATCGAATATCTACAATGTTGGCATTTTTGCTTTTTGCTTCGCTACGGAAAATAATAGAAGAATCAGCAGGAATAACATAACCTTTGATATTGCAGCTATTACTAAAAATATCAGAAGAATTAGAATAAGTTCCTGGGGTAGCAGTAACGGTACATATTGTTCTATTGTTACTATCTATTAATTTGGCGGTAATACTACCTGCTGAATGTTCTGCTGCCTTTTGTCCTGTAACCTGAAAAAGTAATCTCTAGAGACCTATCGCCTGGAGCAGCATCTACTTGCCAAGTAGCACCACTCAAGTAAAGAAGTCTCATCTGTAAGATGCCCTAGTATTCTGAAGGAAATTCACCTGAGTCCAAGTGTTTTGATACTGCAGCGTGTGGTGATGTAATAGTAATAGCTTCTGCAGTGGTTTCTGCTGTTTCGGTTTCTTCGTATCTGAAAAATTATTTATTACACCTTGAAAACCACTATTAAAATTGTTCCAAACAGTAGTCGGTTGTTCTTCTTTCTTATTAATGAAATAACCAATAATCTGCGCTCCTCCTAATAACACTCCCGTTATTACAGCTGGAAATTACAGTTGCTTTAGCCATTGACATAAACGTTCTTTCTAAGAAATATTAAATTCAAACAAACTTAAGTAGGGTGTAGATTGGATTGAAAACCCAGTACAAACTCGCTTAATTATCTAAAAACGTCGGGTTTTGCAATCCCCAACTCTCTTGCAGCACAACTCATTTTAAACTGTCTGTAACCTGCAAAATTTACATCAACCCTACTCCACTCCCTGTGGGAGGGTCGAGAAGGATATTCTCTCAAATCGCGGCAATCTTCCCAACACCTTCACCGCTCAAACACAAGCCTTGCGGCTTGTTGCCCCTTCTCTAACTCTCTCCCACGAGGAGAGGGACGGGGTAGCTGCTGGGATGAAGGGTTCTGTAAGGGAAAAAACAGGGTTGTGCAGGCTGCTTTTTGCTTTTTCAGACGACCTGCAATCAACAGCTGTAAATCTAGTTGCTTTTCAAATACGCTTGCAACCGCAAAATCGCTGCAACCCTCGCCCTCCCTCGTGGGGAGGGTTTGGGAGAGGCATTCCCGAATTTCGGCAACCTTTTCCCAACACCCTAACTGCCCAAATACAAAGCCTTGCGGCTTGTTGCCCTCTCTAGCTCTCCCACGGGAGAGAGGACAGGAGTGACTGTTCGAATTAAGAGCTTCTGTAAGGAAGACAGGTTTGCAGGTTGTTTTTGTTTTCAGACGACCTGCAATCAACGGATTGTAAATCCAAGTTGCTTTTCAAACCGCCTGCAACCGCAAAATCTGCTGCAACCTGCTCCCTCCTGTGGGGAGGGTTGGGAAGAGGGCACTCTCCGAATTGCAGCAATCTTTCCCAACACTCTAACCGCTCAAAATAACAAGCCTTGCGGCTTGTTGCCCCTCTCTAGCTCTCTCCCACGGGAGAGAGGATGGGCGGTTGTTGCGATTAAGGGTTCTGCAAGGAAAATAGGTTGTGTAGCTGCTTGCAGGCTGTTTTTGCTTTTTCAGACGACCTTTATAAATGCTCCAATTCAGTCGGCTTACACCCTATTATTTTCAATAATCCAATCAAAATCAGCCATCTGCTACCGTGCAGGCTGCTTTTCCAATTCCTGCAACACGCGCAGGATTTCCGCCAGTACATCGTTTGTTTGCTGCAAAATTTCGTGATTCCAAAAACGCAGCACGGTAAAGCCCAGGCTGTTGAGATATGCCGTTCGCGCGTGGTCGTATGCGGCTTGTTCTGTGTGCTGCCCGCCGTCTGCTTCGACAATCAGCTTGGGCGTTACGCACATGAAAATCAACAATATAATTTCCCATCGGCTGCTGGCGGCGGGATTTATAGCCGTTCAGACGGCCTGCCCGCAGGTGTTGCCATAATTTTTGCTTCCGCCTCGCTCATTTCTTGACGCATGGCTTTGGCGCGTTGATTCAGGGCGGGGTTGTCGGCGGTCAATAGTTTTTTCGGGCGCGGAGGTGTTTGTACAAGCCTTGCGGCTTGCTGCCCTCTCCTCAGCCCTCTCCCACGGGAGGGATGGGATTGCTGATTGAATTAAATGTTGCGGCAAGACAATCTTTTTCAGACAACCTTTTACGTTTTATTTTGCACAGGCCGTCTGAAAACTTCCCTAAAAGCTGGTGAAGAAGGTAATCAAGCCCAAAATGATACCGGGGCGTTTGCCAGCATGACGGGGTAGTCGCGTTTTTCTTTCAAAAAGCCGTAGGCAAACCCATAATGTGCAGTTGATGGCGGCGACGAGGGGTTGCAGCGGCGAGCCGGGTTGCCCGCGAGGTTGTTTTGGATTTGCGGGATATAGGAAACGTACATACCTACGGCGGTCAGGGTAGCGACGACGGAGAGTACGCGCATTTGTTTTTCAGTCATGGGTTTTCCTTTCTGATTTGAGGGTTGGGAGGTTGATTTTCAGACGACGTTTTGTGTTGAGAGGTCGTCTGAATTTTTGTTTTTTATGTTTTTGATTTTTATCGGGTTTCAGACGACCTTTGTTGAGTTGAAAGGTCGTCTGAAAAGGCGACCTATTGTTTTTGCCGCTTTCATGTTGTCAATGAATTTGTCAAACAGATAGCCGACATCCTGTGGGCGGGGCTGGCTTCGGGATGGCCTTGGAAGCAGAACACGGGTTTGTCGGTCAGCTCGATGCCTTGCAGGTGTTGTCGAACAAGGATTGGTGGGTAATCCTTGCGTTGGCAGGGCAGGGTGTCGGCATCGACGGCGAAAGCCGTGGTTTTGGCTGGTGATGACGACTTTGCCGCTGTCCAAGTCTTGCACGGGGTGGTTCGCGCCGTGGTGACTGAAGTGCATTTTCAGGGTTTTTCGCGCCGATGGCGAGGCCGATGAGCTGGTGTCCCAAGCAGATGCCGAAGATGGGTTTACCGCTTGCCATCAGTTTTTGCACGGCTTCGATGGCGTAGGTGCAAGGTTCGGGGTCGCCGGGGCCGTTGGAGGAACACGCCGTCGGGGTTGAGCGCCAACACGTCTTCCGCGCTGGTTTTGGGCGGGGACGACGGTCAGGCGGCAGCCGCGTGCGGCAAGCATACGCAGGATGTTGGTTTTTCACGCCGAAATCGTAGGCGACAACGTGGAACGGCTGTTCGGCAGGAGTAACGAAACCTTTGCCCAACGCCCATTCTGCCTTCGGTCCATTCGTGAGGCTTCTTTGCAGGAAACTTCTTTCGCCAAATCTTTGCCGACCATGCTGCCGAAACGCGGCGATGAGTTCTTGCGCTTTTTCAACCGTAGCGTCCGCACCTGTCAGAATCGCGCCGCCTTGTGCGCCCTTTTCGCGCAGCAGCGTGGTCAGCGGCGGGTGTCGATGTCGGCGATGGCGACGGTTTTGTTGCGCACCAGATAGTCATGCAGGCTTTCGGAGGCGCGGAAGTTGCTGTGCAGCAGCGGCAGGTCGCGGATAATCAAGCCCGCGGCATACACGCTGCGGCTTTCTTCGTCTTCGGCGTTGGTGCCGGTATTGCCGATGTGGGGGTAGGTGAGGGTAACGATTTGTTTGCAGTAGGACGGGTCGGTCAGGATTTCCTGATAGCCGGTCATGGAAGTGTTGAACACGACTTCGCCGGAAGTCGAACCTTCGTAACCGATTGATGTGCCGTGAAATACGCTGCCGTCAGCGAGAACGAGGAAAGAGCCGGAGTGGTCATGATGGAACTCCTGTTTGCCTGATGATGGTCGGTTTGCAGAAACGTCAGGGGTCGTCTGAAAATAAAAATTGTTTACAAAAAGACCGCCTGCGAAAATATCGGCTAAAAACACGCCCCGCAGCCTTGATTTTGCTGCGTAACGTGCTTTTCAGAGCATAGCTGCCTATGCCGTAGAAGCAATGCATTCTACGTCAAAAAGCCGTATCGTTCAAGCTGTGACGTGGCAACGGATTTTTCCCTTTACAATCATGAAGTCTGTTTCATTTTCGCCATTGTTCGCCGCGTCAGATAAAACAGCCTCGAACCCCACATAAATGACATCGTAAATGTTAGAATCTCATTCCGAGAAAATAAAAACAACGTCATCATCCGTCAACCGACGATTTTGCGAAAAAGAACGCATTATGAAAAACAAATCTTCACGTTGCCCCTGGCTCCATCCGTCCGATGATTTACAGCATCGCCTCCGCGCTCGCCCTGATGAGCGTGGCGGCAAATGCTGCAGACAAGCGAGTTCGCCAAAAGTCCCACTGTATCTGCAAAATGAAATCCAAAAATCGATAAACAGCCTGAAGTTAAGCACAACATTATGCTGTTTATTGATGATTCAGGTAGTATGGCGCGGAGCTCATCAACGGCAAACGTATTTGCAGTAAGAATGGCAATATATCTATGCATCACGAATGATGCAGTTGCAAAAGATGCTTTGAGCCAAGTGTTAAGAAAAGCATGGTGGAGAGTTTAATTGGGCGTTGCAAACGTTGAATAACTCAGCGATGGGAGCGATACTACTGATAGGGAAGGATTTTCTATTCCAGCGACTGAAATTGCCAGAGAGGGTAAAAAGTATTAATCCCGATAGAGGTACGCCGACTACCTCACGTTATTTCAGAGTTGGTCAGTCGAATTGTGATGCCGAATGTGAAATACCGTTGCCAGAAATCATATGTGGTTTTGATGTCGGATGGTGATGCTAACCTTAGTTGCAATGGTATGGATAGGAGGAGGGAGAAAAATGGCTAGAGGACTCTGATTTTGAGTATGGTTATGAGCCGCTACTCGAAATATTATCAACAGAAATATATATATAAGTAAACTCCATTTGATAAGGATAGCATTCTATACAATGAGGCATATAATTATTTTTGGTGCTGAGACCTCATGGCTCCTGTCAGAAATATGGGAAAAGGGGGGCGTACGATACCTCTTGGGATAGAAATGATGGCTTAGCTTTCTTTTCAGCAAAAACTTGCAGGAAACAAAGATTTTAAAACCGAAGGAATGGATGAAGCGGGTAAAAAGCTGGAACGGCGATCCTAAAGATCCTGCGGATTACAGCAAACAACTGGTGCAGACCTTTACCGTAGGCTTCGGGCAAGGTATTTCGGATTCAGGAAAGAAGTATTTACAGCTGGCTGCCAGCCGCCCCGAGTATTATTATGAGGCAGATAAACCTGAAAGTTTGTCGAAGGCATTTAACGACATTATAGAGCAGATTAAATCTGATACGAAAAATGTGGGTTATGACGATGTGGGTGCGACCGCACCTGCAACGACCAACAGCAGCCTGCCTGGGATGTCGGCAGTTATCGGTTTGAAAACAAACTCTTGGAGCAGCCAGATTATTTTTCCAAAGATTAGGAAGGATGGTCGCCGCAGTGAAGAGTTGAAAGCAGTACCGTCGTTTGCTAAACCGTAAAACCCTGATTAATACGGGTTCCGGTACTTATTTCATTAATAATATTCCCAATAATACTTTTAAACAATGCCTATTTTGATATTGCAGATGCTGCGAATGGTAAAAATTCGGATGAGTGGCGTGATTTGCTGAATTGGACGGGTCGTGTTGGTGATGATAAGTCAATACAAGATAAGTCGAAAAACACACCGTACAGTCAGGTTTACCGTATTCGGGAAGGTGATCAGCGCGATTTAGGCGATATTTTGGACGGTTCGGTTGCTGCTGTCGGTAATAAGACCAAATATAAAGTTGGCAACGATACTGATCGAGCGTCAGAAATATATGGTTGCGGCTGCGAATGACGGCATGGTGCATTTGTTCCAAAACCTCGTCAGATGCAAATCATCCGTATGAGCTGAAAGTCAGTTACATTCCTTCGACAATGGAGCGGGATGTCGCAGACGGCAATAATGTGAAAACAGTTACTTTGGCAAAGGTTTTGAAAAATATTGCCAAAGACAGCTATACATCGTCTATTACCAATCATGAATATATGGTTAACGGCGGATTTACCTTGCGTCAGACTCCTGAAAATGATACTCAGCGCGTATTTATGTTCGGTGCGATGGGTCAGGGTGGTCGTGGTGCGTATGCCCTGAATATCGGCGGTAATGTAGATAAAGCTACCAAAAACAGGTTTGGATGTCGCCGATACCGAATGGAATAAAACAGTTCCATTGTTTGAAACCATCAAAGGTGAGGAAAAACACATTGGGCTATACCATCGGTACGCCGCAAATCGGACGCGTCTCAGTTAACAGACCTGCCGATAACGGGCGTGTAGATACAAAAGAAAACATTCGCTATGCGGGTTTTCTTGCCAGCGGTTATCGTGTTGAAGATAAAACCGATGCGAAAAACGAAACCGCATTATACATATATGAAATGTTAGGCAAAGGAAGTCGGTACGGGCGATAAACGCGGTAGCGGTACAGGTAAAGCACCGGGCGAGTGTTGATCGAAGTCGAAGGCGGTGTAGGCGGTCTGTCCACGCCGACCCTTGTGGACACCGATTTTTGACGGTGTAATTGATGTTGCCTATGCGGGCGACCGTGGCGGCAATATGTATCGTTTCGACCTGCGCGGCGAAAACCGAGACAACTGGAAGGCTGTTAAAAATCTTTACGGGTTCGCCCAGCAAACCGATTACCTCCGCGCCCGCCGTTTCCCGCCGCAGAGCAAAC
>BNJS01002796.1_pt1 | contig 10837 bp, 11 predicted proteins | sample 8540461 | NCBI WGS metagenome assembly BNJS01 (sample SAMD00202454, study PRJDB9452) | human saliva metagenome | isolation source: human saliva | place: Japan
TTTTCAACAAAAATAAGAAGAGAAAAGTGAAGAAAAGAGTTAGAAAGACAAAGAAAGGGAGGTTGTATAATCAAATTAGACATTTGGTGTATTTTATTCCTCCATGGAGTGACTCAAAATCGAGATTTTGAAAAAACAAGATTTTATCGAATCTCCACAAAGTTTATTAGATATCTAAAAACTTTTTATAAAGAGAATTTAGATATCTATAAACCACTGCTTCTACGAATTCTCATATACACTAAAAATTTAGGACTTGCGTGTTATCCTACTTTTTATTGTGTTAGGATATTTTCTCTTTTTCTACTTATGAACATTATCACTTTCATTCACATATTTTTAGAAAATGATGGATTTTTATTGTAGTTTTAGTTAATGCATGATATACTGAACATACAGATCGAATAGAAGCCCCTGCTGATATTACAGTGGGGGCTTTTTCTAATAAGAGGGGAATGGTCACTTATGGAGAAAATATATAAAACTCAAAACAGAGAGAATAGATTTATTAGTGAAAAAGAGGTATGACTATAGAGGAATCTAGTAAAAATACTTGAAAAGTATAGTCATTAGTAATCTAATAAATGCTTATAAAATCCATTTTTGGAGAATAAAGGTAATTATCCAGCAGGAGCTATTATAAATGAGGACTACTATATTTTAGGAACTATACCAGAATATTTTTGAGGCGTTATATCAATTTGATAGGAAATTAAGATTAATAGAAGAAATATTAATTATCGAGGAGAAATTAAAACGCTATAATTCCAATCTATGATGTTCATACTAATTACAGTCAGAACAAAACAGTTTCTGAAACTTTGCATAAGGAGAATGAGTATTTACGAAGAGTTTATTATAATAGGGAAACTTTTAGTGTTGAAGAAATAGAAGAGTGGTCATAGATAGTACAGTAAAACTAGATGGAGGAGGCCATGACTTTAGCTGCCCTAAGTACATGAAGCCTAAGAGAGAGAGATATGTTGCAAATGACACTGTCTATGATGAGATTATGACAATGATATATTCAAACATAGGAAGGCAAAGGAGAAAAAGAGTCATATACATATATATGAGATGAACACACATATCTCCCAATGTGGGTTTGAATGAATATTATGACATTTGGAAGTGTTGGTAAAATATTTTAATATACAAATAAATGAAGTTGAAAGACACTAGAAAAATTTAACATAGCAGGGGATGGAGGATTGCTGATAAATAGCAGTGTTAATTTTTCTAGAATACTAGAAATTCTGGGTGACGTAGTAGAAATATTTGACAGCCCATAATGAGAGATTTTATTGCACTAGTACCTCTCGATTCCAATAGATGATAATTTTAAGGAAATTCATAGATAAATTGCACATATTCAGAAGATGTTAAGAGACCAGCTGGAACAAACCATCATATTAATAAAACAAGAGGGACTATCTAGTGTGAGAGAGTATATATTGTTAATGTTTTCTATATCTATGACTGAAGCTGATGAATTGACATTATTTGAGACAAAATTAAAGTGGAGTTGGAGAAACTACCGTTCATCTCATTACCAGAAAGGTCTTATGAATTTATAAAAAAAGAGATGGGGTTAAATTTTGATTGGTATAATAGATTAATGGCGGAAATAATATGAAAAAAGGTTAAAAAGACAAAGAAATAAATTACATGATACTCATCTCTGATTTGGGAGATGGGGTTTGTTTATAGTTTCAAAATCACGAATTCGCTAGCGAAGTAATTTCCTTATCATAAATTAAAAGAAAAATTGGTATAATATTCAGAAAATATTGACTTTAGAGACACGTTAATATAGTTAAAAATAGGAGAATAGGTTCTAGATAGTAGAATTCTGATGAAGAAAATCATCGTGAAAATTGGATAATAAATTAGTAAAATAAGAGGAAAATATTATGAAAGAGAGATAATTAGTGTTGAGTCTTTAGTAAAAGATTACAGAATATAGAGTTAGCTTTTTAATACAGAAAAGAACGAGTTAAACAAGCGTTGAAGGGACACAAATTTTAGTATTAAAGAAGGAGGAAATTGTAGGATACATAGGAAATAATGGAGCTGGAAAAATCTCACAACTATAAAAATTGCTATGTTAGGAATACTTCAACTACTACAAAAGGTTCAATAAAAGTGTTCGGTAAAGATCCGTTTGTAAACAGGGCAAAAATGCTAAAAACATGGGTGCATATTTCGGACAAAAATCACATTTATGAGTGGGATTTACCACTCACTGATTCTTTTAATGGTATTTATCAAAAATCCATGAAGTAGACAATAAAGAATGGATAGGACTATTTGATAACGAGAATTCAAATGTAAAGAGTACTTATATCAACCAGTAAGGCAAACTATCTTTAGGTCAAAGAATGCGTGGGGGTTTATAGGTAGTATTCATAAAGCCTCAACTGGTGTTCCTTAGATGAACCAGACTATCGGTTTGAGATATAGAACACAGAAGAAAATTTATGGAACTAATACTAAAAATAAATAGAAGTATAATACTACTATCATACTAACAACGCGATGGATTTCGGATATTGGAAAAAGCATGGAAGAGAATGATTTTGATAAGTGATGTAAATTAATTTATGATGGTGAAGTGAAGAGCTTTCTAGCAAATTTTTAATAAATATATTAAAATGTACGGAGAGAATATAGTAGATTTAGCTAGTTACGAAGGTATTGCCTTTACGTACAAATATCGATCTCTAAAGAACTTTGTGACGAAACTAAATTTCAATGTGTTAGATATAATAAAACTACTCACCGAAGATAGAAAGTATTATCACAAACTGAAGTATTGGACTTTAAATCTACAAGAAGTATTGCTTGTGAAAGGATAAGACGGGTGATAAATAACATGAATAGATGCTTATACTTTATATCAATACAAAAGTTTATTACAATATCAAAATTTAATACAGTAATGCAGATAATTGCATCACTTTCTATGGTATTACTGGCTATATAGTATCTGGACATATGTTGAAAAATACAATTCTATATTGATGAAATAATAACTATGTATTCTGTTTGCGATTATTTTACAAATAGTTTTACCTATAAAAATAACTACCAATTTTGTATCTGAGAAAGATTTTAAAAGGCACTATTATTAATTATTTGAATAAGTCTAATAGATTAATAGTTATAACGTTTTTCACTACTTTAGTAATTTTCTCTATAAATTAAAAATTTCAGAAAGTACTGCCGATTTTAGTTATTTATATTTTCACTGTTTACTATAATTTAATATTTAGAACTCTATCTCTTAAGAGATTTGTACTTTTATATTCGTGTATATTTTGAGTTATATTATTGCTATTAGGTTATATTGTTGCTTATTATCAACAGTATTTATAAGAATAAAACGGTGTATCTGAATTAGTCAATGCTCTTCGTATTATTTTCTGTGGAGGTTGCGCCTTTGTTATATCCGAGGAAACTATTATTGAGAATATCAGAGGAACTCCATTTTGCGCTGTAATGTATGCACTGTTTCTATTGTGTACATGATAATGGATTTAGGAAAGTATGTATTTATTCTTGGTATACTAGATGTTTTGGTTAATCATATTATTGATAATTTCCAAAAGACTATCACAGATATGTATTTAACAAGTTTGATATAATGGGAGGTTATTATGGAAGAACATTTATATTTATATGCAGGGATAAAATGGATGTAAAAGGATATTGAGTTATAAACTAGAGTTATTATAGGAAATTTTGGTTATTTACTAGATACTCTTACAACATTGTTTGTATTACTTTATTACGCTTAATTACAGAATTAATCGTGGCTTTTTCTTTCATCAATTTGTTGCTTTTATATGGTTTTCTAACATTAACATCGAGCGTTGTGGGAATTTTTCTTCGTTACAACTTTAGAAGTCCCATATTTGATTCAAACTGAACTTTGACTTTGTTTTATTAAGACCGCAATATTCTTTATCAATTTATTATTTTCCAATTAGATGAGGAAGCTTTATTTGAGTCAATTACAGATAGTAATGGTGTGGATTTTCATTGTATAACGTAGATATTGACGTAAATTCATTTATTTATAGTAAAATTCGACTGTTTACAATATATCTGCGGTTTTGGTAAGAGAGGCTATATACTTTAGCACTAGTATCGATTAGTTTCTCTTTTCGATAACAAATGATGGTATAAAATCAGTTTTATGGCAATTGTATCACCTAGCAAATTATCAGTTAATATTTATCCGTTTTTTCATTAAAGTAGTACTAATAATTATTCCATTCGCATTTGTGGGTATATTTCCGGTGGTAAATTTAATAAATTCACATGATAGTTTTACTTAGAAACATGGCTTTTTAATATTATTTGACCGTCTACTTATACTAATCTATAAAAGTCAATATGGAATTTCGGATTATATCAAAGTACAGGATCATAATAGTTAAGAAGGTTAGAGAGTTATAAGAAATAAGAACAAAGTGAATCACATAGGAGGTGTTCTTTATAGAATTTAATGTTAAATTAGCGAGAAGTTTGTATTTATGTTTTGAACTTAATTTTTGAGTGTTTTTATATTCATACATAACGGTGAAATTTATATCCGTATATAATTTTTCCTATATATTTTTATTTTGTTAATAACAACTTTTGATAGAAATATTTATTTTTCTAGATACTAGTTATTTCAGATTTTTAACTAGTATAAAAACAAAAGTATTTTTTATTATATATTAATAGTTTTTTCAGTAGTAGTATTTATTCTTAAAAATAACATAAATTTATATTACGTCTTAACATTTTTATTTTTGTTTATTACTTATTAATATCAATAGTTCTGCTTAATTACAATTTATTTGTAATAGAGAGAAGTAAGTCTATCAAAGCTGGAGTAACAGATATATCCTTATATAGTAACTTGTCTAAATTACTTGGTTTTTCTTTAGGTAGTTATATTTATAAGGTGAATATTGATGAATATTTAATAGTATTTATAATTATGTTTGTATTATTTTCAAGTTTCAAAATAAATAATTTTAAAAATGAAACTGAGAAAAATTCTGAGAGATTAGTTTTTAATAAATTGAAAAGAAAATATATCATTATCAATACAGCGTTATTATCAGGAGCAGCAGTGTTTTTTTATACCGTTGTTTATAAAAACAATTAGCGGCTAGGAATTTAATACAGTATTCTAGTATTATATTTTTATACCAGGTCTAACAGTAGTTTTTATTTTTAATACTTACTAAGAAATATGATATAAATTTAAATAAAATACTTATATTTTACATAATTTTTGATATACTATTCTTCATATTGGTTATATGTGAGGTGTTTTACCATTGCAAGTGATATTATTATCATTTAATAGGTGGCATTAGGGGTGTCAATCAGTATAAAATTAAGGACAAATTTCATAAAAAAATCAATGATAAAGATTATAGAAAAAGTATAGTTCAAATTTTTCGAATAAGTGCACCATTATTTACTATTATATTGAGTTTTTGTAGGATTATACGTTGAAAAATATTGCTTTATTATATTTTGCTAATAAATGCAATTTCAGCTATTCATGTATTGTATGTTAATTTGAGAAATAGAGGCATACTTTATTAGATTAAGGAAAAGCTTTTTAGAAAAAAATGAAAAATTAATAAAACAATGTACACTTAGTTGATTTTAGAAATAGCTAGGTGTACATTTTTGAGTTCAATTTGAGAAGTACTACTATGTTATATTACTACGAAAACCTGTATTTAGTAACTAGAAATAACAAGTGATAATTTTTAGAAAGCGTCTTTTTCATATTGATTTCATATCGCTTTTTATATTACAATAAATCTATAAAAGCTTTTATAACCTCATAAAATAAGGAGGACAAAAAAATGGTATTAGATATTGGAATTTTTATAGTTTATAATGTAAATAATAATAAAGAGAATCATCATTATTTTTTTGAGTTTCTTATGATCTTAAAAATTGTTGTTTCTCATTATAACTTGAATAGAGGAGAATCAGATATTTTAACAGACGATAATGATTTTTATAGTATTTGTTAAAGTAGACACTTGATTAATAAGCCGCTCATTCAAGAAGACGCACTTTATTGTGTAAGCTACATGTAAACTACATATTAAAGAGTTAAAGGTTGATTTGTATTTGCAAATCAACCTTTTCTAGAAAGTAATTAAAAGTAAAACGTAATATCGGGAGGAGGGAGTTAGATGGTAAATCTATTAACAGTGAAAAATTTATCATATAAATATAAAAATTCTAGTGATTACGCGATTAAAAATATTTCTTTTTCTGCGGAAAAAGGAGATATGATTGCACTTATAGGTAAAAGTGGTTCAGGAAAAACTACGATAATTAATTCTACATTAGGATTGTTTTCTAATATCGAAGGTGAGGTATCATTCGGTGAGGGAGTTTCTGTTCGAGATGTGGACTACTGTATGCAAAATCAATCAGTAGATTGGTATTTAAATGTATACGACAATATTTATATGGGATTATTATATTCTCAAAATACTATTAGTAAGAAAAGTGTAGATGAGATTATTGATGTTCTAGGTTTAAAAGGTAAGGAGAAATCTGATCTAACAGAATTATCTGGTGGACAATTGCAGAGAGTACAAATAGCAAGAAGTCTAGTATCTAATTCAAAAATATTATTTTTAGATGAACCTACTACAGGATTAGATGTAGTATTATCAAAAATATATTAGAATACATAAAGACTAACAATAAAGAACATGCTGTATTTATATCTTCTCATGATTTAGATCTTATAGAAAAGTATTGTAATAAGATAATTTATATAAACGATGGGAATGTTTATACTCTGGGGAAATGAGCACATTCTTAAGAGAATATAATAAAGAAATAGTATACAATATTTCTTACAATGGTGAATTAAGTAAAGATATAGTAGAGAAATATAAAGATACTATTACAATCGTTGATGATAAAAATTTAAAAATTTTCTTGGAAAAGAAGAGGAAATTTCAAATGTATTAAAAATTATTATTGGCAGAAAATATTACAATAGGAAGTCTACAGAAAGAAGAAATTACCTTGAAGAGAATATTGGAATTGGAGGAGTAATTATATGAAAAATGTAATAAAGAATTTTTGGGCAACATCGTATATAGAATATAAGGCGATTGAAAATAATAAGCATATTATATATACTCAGCTTATGATTCCAATTTTGTACTTTGTATTCTTTTGGATTTGGGATAGGAACTCTTTTTTTCAAGTTTGGCTTTTTAAAGGAGAAAATGTTAGCTATATTGAATATATTTTTCGTTGGAATAATTGGAGTAATATTAAATTCTCAGATGAATCAGTCAGTTTATAGGGTAAATTTAGATAAAAAAATGGGGACTTCTAGCGTATAAAAAGAATAAAAGGGACATCAGCTATTTCTTATTTTTTTAGGAAAATTAGTATTTCCATTAGGAATTACAATAGTGCAAGTATTATTAATTTACTTTTTATCGTTCTTTTTAGGAATAAAAATACAGATAGTTCCTTTCTTAAAAGTATTAATTATTGTAATTATTAGTCTAGTATTTTGGTTTTCTCTTGGGGTTATTATCTCATTAGGAACTGTATCATATAGAACTAGAGATCTTATCTTAGGGAACATTATTACTACCGATAATTTTTGCTGCACCAACTTTTTTTATAGTTTAGACAATTCTAAGGTGCTATATTATATATCAAAAACTTAATCCATTAACTTACCAATTAACGAGTATGAGAACTGTAATTTTTGATATGGATTTTGATATAAATACTTATGTTACAATATTCTTAAGTCTAATAATGTTTGTTTTAGCGATAAGCGTGATAATAAGATCAGAGTTATTAGGTGATGAGAGATAAAAGAATGTACACTTAGTTGTTATAGAGATGACTAAGTGTACATTTGTTTTATCTTTTTACTAATTTTGTTTTTTGTTTATTTGATGTTTTTACAGGCTTAGGTACATAAGGTGGATAAAGTTTACGTCCTAATAATATTTGAAACGCTACAAGGATACCACTGACTACAAAGTAAATTCCTATAGCGGCGATACTCGTATATGTTAAAAAAATGTTAACATTATAGGAGTAATCCAAACCATATTTTTAGAAACATTTTTGTATACGTTCGGCCTCAGGTGTGGTTTTGTGACATAGGATTGCTTTTGCATCATACTTTGAGAAATTTTACCAACAATCATATATATTACAAAAACAAGAATTAATAGTATGTAAGATTTTTTTCTCCAAGTGAAATAGATAAAAAAGCTTGAATCAAGAATATCTTTTTGAATAGATTGGATTCTGTAGAGTAAAAGTATAAACCAGAAATAAACGGTGCTTGAATTAGAATAGGTATTAAATTACCGAAAATTGCTGGTGAACAATCATACTTTTTATATATTTTTAAAGAGTTCTTTTTGAAGTTCAGTTTGCTCAATTCTTATTTTCATTCGTTCATCATTATTAAGAGCTCTCTTTTGATCTTCACTAAGCTTTTTTTAATTTTATTTTGTACAGAGATCTAATTCAGGTTTTGCTTTTTCCATATTGATAGATGATGTACGTTGTTTTTATAATTTTTCAACATAAAAAGGAAGTATAATACCTTTTACAATAAGTGTAATAATAATTATAGAAATACTCCCAACTTTTAACATAGACATTAATATTTGATAAAAACATATCCATATTTTTGGTGAAAGTATTATAAAAGAAACCATCAGTATCTTTTGAAGAACATCCAGTTAAAAATATGACTAATATTAGAGTATAAATACAGAATAGATTTTTTTCATTTGTCGTCCTCCTTATAGATATATTATCATATACATGTATAAAATGAAAGAGGTATCATATAAATATTTTTAAATATAATATTGTAATTTAAAAAGGATTATTATGTTAAAGTCAATTATAAATAAAGAAAATTATAATTCAGAATTAAAATAAAAAGGTGAAAATATTAGTATAATTTATTTTTTCTAAGTGTGTAAGTAAGATAGAAAATAATGTTAGTAGGTTTTAATTAAAGTATAGAAATATAGAAGATATATATTTATAGAGAGTGTATATGATTTTTAATTTTTGTGGAAAAGAAAAAAATTAGAAAATGTATTATTGAGAATTTCATATTGATACCATTGTATTTTTCATATTAAAATAATGGTGTAAAGTTTAATAACACTATAAAAATAAAATTGTACAGAATATGAATTTTTCCACATACATAATAGGAGGTATTGATAATGGACAGTACATTAGGAGCTATAGTTGAAACTATAACTATTGGTTTTATATATTTTATGTTTAGAAGAAAATTTCTCCTATTTTTTAAAAAGAATAAACGACAATTAATGGTGGAATTGATACCGACAGTTATATTTTGTATTTTCTTTCCAAAGGTGATAAAAATTGCTATAATTTTTTAGTAGTTGAAATTATTTTATATATTATAGATTATCGCAATGAGAAGAAAAAAATTCTATAAAATAAAGTTACATAATTTTTAAAAAATGGAGAGCAATACTTATTTAATTTTTTAAAAAGAAATTTATTCTTTTTCCTGTAATAATTTTACTATATCTTTACTATATATAAATTTGACGTAGATTAATTTTTTCATTATAATAAAGTGTAGAAAAAGTCGGAGGAAATACCGACTCTAAAAAGAAAATACTCTCAAGTTGATGTAGTCGTAGGAGTCTCGACTCTAAAAAGAAAGGCTCTTTTTATACAGTCTGAATTAGGTATAGCTATCACAAAAGAATTATTTATCAGTAAATCACTAAAATAAATCAAATTAAGCATCAGTTAATAGCCCCCAAAATTTGTCTGAATTTTGAGGGCTATTACTCTTGTTAACTAGTCTTTTTCTTTATTATATATTTAATGATTATATAAGATAGCGATATAAAAATAATATATTTTAAATTTGTTATTTTTTATATTGATTATGTAAAGTGTATTCATTATACTTGTAAGAATCAGTAATGAAATTATATTGATTTTATCAGTCAATATATTTAATTTATTTTTATCTGAATCTATTATTATGTAGAATATTCCAGAAAAGTGTACATATAAGTAAATAATTTATTATAGAATGTGTTCTTTTGTTATTACATAATTTATTATATTAATAATTGTTATAAATTTAAAACAAGTTAATATGTTTTTGTGTCATTTTTATCTCCATTTTTATTTAGGTATATATCAATGTGACTTAAAAATTAGGATTTTATTGAAATTAATTTTTAAAGTGGCTCGCAATATTGATTAAGTTAATTGCTGATCTTTTTCTTTTTTTCTTTTTTTGTTTTAATTTTTCTATTTTTATTGACGAAATATGAACCTGTTCCTGATAACAGGCCTGTTATTACAGCGAATATTGCTATTTCTATATATTTTTCAGTATTCATTTTGTTACCTCCTACATACTTCATTATTGTTTTATTTGAGACAGATAATATTTATCTAAGATAAAGAAAAATAACTTAATTATATAATTTAGTCCCTATTGTCATCCAAATAGATGTTTTTAGATTTATTATGCTTTTGAATTTATAGATTTAACTATACTTTAATTATATAGAAGATATAGGGGTGATTAAAAGACTAGTAGAAAGAATAGTACGTATAAATTTAAAAATTTTTATTCATGAAATATACCTTCGCTTGTGAATGTAAAAGCATAATATATGTTTGTAATTACGTATAGATCAAATCATATTTCTATTATTAACGCTTTTCATTGTAACGTGTTTTTGTGTTAAAGTCAATAAAAGACAATAAAAACGTATAT
>BNJS01002274.1_pt1 | contig 10820 bp, 14 predicted proteins | sample 8540461 | NCBI WGS metagenome assembly BNJS01 (sample SAMD00202454, study PRJDB9452) | human saliva metagenome | isolation source: human saliva | place: Japan
GGGCGTACCTTTCACGCATCTCCCCAAGACGCCACACTACCTCCTCAGCCACTTCCGCCGCTGGGAGGAGCTCTGGTAGCCCATTCCCTTACCCCACTAATGAGGTGAGCCGCCTCTGCACTGCTGGCAGAGGGCGGCTCATTGCTTATCGTGCCTCAGCTACTTAAGACTCTGGCATAATCCCTAGTGCATGCGCAAGCTCTTTCATCTTCTTGCGGAGTTCAGTTTCTTGCGAGTAAATAGATCGAGCTTGATTGGAGAACTCCCTGCTTGTATCCTTCTCCAGATGCGCTGAGTATCAAGTTAACGTCGTGACTATTCTCATTTAGAATCACAAGCGTTTCTGACTTAGTCAAGAGAACCGTTGGTAGCAAGGTTGGGATTGCACTGGGCTTCTGAGATAGGTCTCCCTGCTTAATTAGATCCGTGCCATAGCGCAAAAATAAATCAGGTGTTATGTTTCTCCCCATTTCGCTATAGCGGTCGCGTGCCGTTTGTAATGCGGGAGCCCCATCTTTTCCGTTGTCCATTGAAGAGTGAGACTAACTCCTCATAAGTCTCATTGGAAAGGATAATTTTTTGATCGCTAAGCTCGGTGGTGATAACTTGCTTAAATGCCTCATAGGCCTGTGGACAGTCGCTGTCGAGGGATATTAAGAGCTGATATTCGGGACTCTCTTCTTGGAAGTGACTCACCCAATGGTCCTGATCAAAGGATTGGAGATAGTTTCCAGCCATTTGCTTGCAATGGGATACAATCTGTAGTCTTGCATCTTTGCGGTGTCACTGAAGAACTCCACTGGTATTGTTTGTATCGTCTGTTCGGAGATCTTCTCAGGAAAAGAGTCCTTGAAGCGATCCCAGTCTGTAAGTACATCGGCTATTGAAACTCCGATGCTTTGAGAGATCTCCTTATATTGAGGGATGACTTTTTCAATAGAGAGGTGTTTGCCTAGCTTGTTCGAGATAAGTTCCTTGACTATCCCTTGTATAGAGGGTATTCTCCCATATCACAGTGCATCAATAGGAGATCTTCATATGTTACGAATATCTGGATGTATTTTTGAGCTATCTTCTTAGATAGTTCTTCATTCTCTTCTCGAAGTGTATCTTCCATTGCAGGGATCGTACGTGCTTTCCCTTGAGATATGCGTATGCAGATAAGGCAATGCTCTAGAAAAGAGTCTTTGTCTGCATCTTCATACAGCCTTCGGATGAGATTATCTGACATTAGCGAATCTCCCTTTGAGGTTATATCCCTTATGCCCTAAATCTACCCATTGGTGAAGTAGAATGCTGGCCTCGTCTGTGCTGTTAGAATCCTTTGATTTGATCTCTAAGAGTTTCAAAGAATGAGCGGAGCTTGACTTTTTCCTTGCCAGATAGATACCTTGTGAAATGTAGATCTTTTAGCTCTTCAATGGCCATCTCTGAGAGATACGTATCTACCTCCTCTATGGGACATGAGACCTTATAGTCTTCATATTTCTCTTGAGCCTGTTGTACGAAGCTTACAAATCGTTCAGGAGTAGTTACTACCTCATGAAGAAGTTCAATGGGGTTCAGGTATGGGTGTTCCTCTATCCCTTCTTGTAATCGGGTAATCTTGTTATGGAACTTAGGAGCATCAAAGATTTTTGGATCAGGTGCTCCAGATTTACTTATATAGCCGTAGGACTGAGAGTAGATGGAGGTTATCACATCTCGTAGATACCTCTTTGCTCTTTCTTCGCTAGTGTGCTTAAGGAGCTCTATCTGATACTGCTTAGGGCACTCCTCCTCCTCTTCTTCAGCTTTCATAAGTAACTGTTCCCAGAAGTTTATGGGGATTGACTTGTCTTGTTCTTCTTTCTCTTTAGCTTCTGCCTCTACTTGGGTAAAGGCAAGAGCTGTATTCTCTATATTTGTCACAGCAATCGCATTCTCCAAGAGGCCCGGAAGGATGAGCTGACCTACGAGGCTCTTGAGCAATGTAGTCTCGCCCTTTTCTAGCTCACGTCTAAGCTGATCTGTGTAGACGATATCTAGAACCTCTTCAGGGGGGAGTTGGTAGTATAGCGCAGATAAATACTTCTGCGTTTTTTCGTTGCGATATTTATATGCCAAAGGTTCAAGGAAGGACAATTCTAAGAGTTCCTTCTGTGGAGATTCATTGATCTTGTGCTTCCCTGATTATGAATAGCGCAATGTATTCATCTGGGATGGATGCTGAGCACGTTTCGCTTGTCGTAACACAGTCGTTGATGAAGGCAATGATCTCTCTGGGCGTTTTACTCTCCGTCAGGAGGTCGTAGATCTGGGTAATAGAGTGCTCGGGGGATAAGCTCTCCCCAAAGGCTTCCTCCATTGGGCGGATAGGTAGCCTTTCCAGTTCGATAGGGTAGGTGGCGCAACACGGTAAACGACATCAAAAGTCTTGTCGATGAAGTCATTTCCATAGCAACGTTTATCGTCGCCGTCTTCACCCCTGAAGGCGGATATAATGTGCTTCCTGTCGAAGGGAATGATGACCCTGATGTGCTCATACTTCTCTTCGGAGAAGAAGGAATGAATCGCAGCCCAAAACTCTTGCACCTTGCTAGCTGGAAGTCGATCCATGTTATCGAACACAAGGATCAGATGAGTCTGAAGGCTCTTGTCGAGCTCCTTCATCCATTTCCGGAATTGGGTGGAGCTGGGCTCCTCGGAAAACACTACTTCATGAGTAGTCTCTTCCTTGGTGCTTTCTTGGTATAGGGATAGTAGCTTATTTAGAAATGCTTTTAAGGTCTTTTCTTCTAAGTGGAAGAATTCATAAAGAGCATAAAGGAACCCAAAGATTAGAGGGAATGCGGTGATGCCTATCCCCCACAGGGATGAATCCTCTTTGGATAGACGTTCTCCCCACTGAGAGCATAAAGGGGTTAGGGATGCTCATCAACGCTAGCACTAGTATTCCTGCACTTACTTTGGGGATGGTCTTTGTACTGGTCTTTTTCCTCTGAGCAAGTAGTTTTTTTCTTTCTCTCCTCCCAGTCCTCCCTTTTTTTCTTCTAATAGAGCTTGAGGGAACTGTATGACCTTGCTTGTGAGTTCCTCCAGCATGGCGCGACGAGGCATATCGTTCTGATGACCCCTAAGCATCGTAGGTGAAGAAGATGGCTTTAGCGTCCTCTTCTTGCACTCGCTTTTCTATCATTTGGATGAGGTTGGACTTCCCAGAACCCCAACCACCATCTATCCCGATTATCAAGGAGGTTTCTGAGCTCAAGATCTTTTTAGTGATCTGTTCAGCTGTCTTCTCATGAGTCTTCCCCTGCAAAGAGATCCTTCCCGCAGGGGGCTTTGGAAATGTAGTTGTAGTGATTCTTCATTTTAGTATGTATGTATGCTTGAATCTGTATGTGAAAAGTGCTGGTATAAGACAAGAGTCGAGACCCTCATGATGAGAGAGTCTCGGCTCATTGCTTATCGTGCCTCAGCTACTAAGCGCCGTGGAACTCGTATTCGGCCTGGATGTCGATCGTCAGGTGCGTGAAGAGCGTCTCGATGAGCTGGTCGGTGACCTCGAGGGCTGAGCGAAGGACGTGGTCGGAGAAGGCTTGCAGGAGGTCGCGTGCGTGCAAGGGCTGCGTCTGGTAGATAGCCAGATACTGCTCTTCCATCTCGCGCTGACGCTGGTCGGTCTCAGCTTCGAAGTCAGCGTAGACCTTCTTGATGATGGGGGCATAGCGGTTGTAGTCGACCATGCCGAGCGCCTGGACCTTGCGGAACTTCCAGTAGGCGGACTCGTGTGAAGACTCGTTCGTCCCCTCTGTGTAAGCCTTGGGGTAGGAGCGGATGCCTTCGTAGAGGGGAGGAAGACGCTGAGGTCAGCCATCCCAAAGCGCCACATAGTTGACGCATCCGATAGCCTGAGGGAGCTCGGGGCGTACCTGCAGGAGGTGTGTCTGCGTGGTGCGGAAGATGGAGACGGGGCGATAGACCTCCTTGGGGTTCTGATGGAGGTAGGGGTCGTGGTCCGTGCCGTCGTAGTGGAAGCGGAAGAGCTGTCTGAGGCGGCTGATGGAGATGGGCTCGGCAGCTTGGGCGAAGACGGGGAAGGTGTTCTTCGTCACATCGTTCTTGATCGATGGGCTCAGCTGTGCCTGCAGGCCCCATACGCGGGGATAGTTGTAGGTCGTGTCGAGCTTGACATCACGGATGTAGGCCTCGTGGAAGTCGAACTCGCCACGTGCGGGGATCGTACAAAGCCGTGCTGGATGGCGAACTCAATGAGGTCGTCCGAAGCCAGATAGTTCGCGTGGTCCTTAGGGTCGTACTTGCGGAAGCGGCTCTGGTTCCCCGTGACGAAGTACTGATCTTCGGGGATGCGGGTAGCGAGCCAGCGGTGCCCCGAGGCGGTCTCAAGGTACCAGATCTCGTGGCTGTCGACGAAGCCGACGCCGAAGCCTTCGGCCACCCCGTGCATCTCGATGAGCGAGCCGAGGCGTTCGACACCTTCACGAGCGGAGTGGATGTAGGGCAGGACGATGTTGAAGACGGAGTTCTCAGCGACACCGTCAGGTACGAGGGGGTCCGCTTCGAGGGCGCGGTCGCTACTGAAGATACTTTCGGTAGCACTCATGCCGACGCCGACGCTGTTGAAGCCAGCGCTTCCCCAGTGACCGTGGAGGTGGTAGGGGGCAAGGGCGGAGTAGCCAAGAGCGCGCTTGGGGAGGTCGCAGCGGAAGGGGCTGTCGAGAGCGACGAAGCGCTCGGGACCATGGTCGGTGTCTTCGTAGATCTCAAGGTTCTTCGCCAGGACGGCGTTCCAGTCCTCGCTACGTGCGACGATCATAGAGCCGTCGGAGGTGTGCTGGCGTCCGACGATGATGGTGGTACATTCGGATGGGTAGTCCGTGTGTAGCTGCTGTGGTTGGGTCTTCTGTCTCATGACTCTTTGTTTTTCGGTTAGGAACAGCGGGCAACTTGCGTTGTCAAATGGTACTGCAATGTTACGACTTTTTGACTGACAGTGCAATACCTACCGATAGGTATTTGCTTCTCTGTGGGGACTTTTCGTGGGAAGAGGGTGTGCGGAGATCTCCGAAAGGTGGGGGCATCTGCTATGAGGGGGTGGTGTGAACCTATATTGGTCGTCGGGTTGACCTATATTGGTCCGACGACGAAGCTATATAGGTCGCGATGACGACCTATATAGGATGGCGAAGAAAGCTATATAGCTTTGTGAAGTGACCTCTATTAGGTTGTTGCTCCACGTAGGGATAAAAGTTGCGGACGAGTGGCTAGATAAGTTTTGTCCACGTACGTGGCTCTAATATCTACGTACGTGGATATTTGGATTTACCTGCCTGGTCTTTAAGACTACGTACGTAGACAGAGGAAAAGCACTACGTGAAGGCGCTTTTTTCTTCACGCGAACGATGCTTTTTCCTCCGCTGGATAAGAGGAATACGCACGATAAGGCGAAGGGCTTGTGTGTCTCTTCGGAGAGGCATATCGGGGAGCTGGGCACGCGATGCCTTAGCACTCTAAATAGAGGACAGGACTCACGGCAACAGTCTCATCTGTAGAGATCGGCGGATGAAGACCTCGCCGTGTATGCTCCGTCCTCCGCTTAGGTGTGGGGAGAGGGTGTTAGGGGGAAGAGATATCTTACCCCTTTCAGGTCATCCTATATATAATGTACGCGCGCGAATTGGTGGGGAAAGTGCCTTGTCGTCGTATGAATTTGCGTGCTTATTTGGAAGTTTGGGTGATTTTTCCCTACCTTTGCACTCGCAAAAGAAACGAACGGCCTAGCGGTGACGCAGGTAGTTTGACTTTGAGAGATCTTTGAGATAATTGATATTGACAAACAGAAGTGTAGTAACAAACGTTTAGGGAAATGAAGACCTAACCGTCAATTACGACCTTTACTTAGGTAGAGATACACTAATAAATCTGAAGCAAGAATCATTTTCGGAGCAAGACAAACAGAACAAAGTACAATAAAAATATTGACAATGAAGAGTTTGATCCTGGCTCAGGATGAACGCTAGCGATAGGCTTAACACATGCAAGTCGAGGGGCAGCATGGTCTTAGCTTGCTAAGACTGATGGCGACCGGCGCACGGGTGCGTAACGCGTATGCAACTTGCCTCACAGAGGGGGATAACCCGTCGAAAGACGGACTAATACCGCGTACACTCTATGTTGGGCATCCAATGTAGAGGAAATGAACTTCGCTGTGAGATAGGCATGCGTCCCATTAGCTAGTTGGTGAGGTAACGGCTCACCAAGGCGACGATGGGTAGGGGAACTGAGAGGTTGAACCCCCACACTGGTACTGAGACACGGACCAGACTCCTACGGGAGGCAGCAGTGAGGAATATTGGTCAATGGGCGAGAGCCTGAACCAGCCAAGTCGCGTGAAGGATGACTGTCTTATGGATTGTAAACTTCTTTTATACGGGAATAACAAGAGCCACGTGTGGCTCCCTGCATGTACCGTATGAATAAGCATCGGCTAACTCCGTGCCAGCAGCCGCGGTAATACGGAGGATGCGAGCGTTATCCGGATTTATTGGGTTTAAAGGGTGCGTAGGCGGCCTGTTAAGTCAGCGGTGAAATCTAGGAGCTTAACTCCTAAATTGCCATTGATACTGGCGGGCTTGAGTGTAGATGAGGTAGGCGGAATGCGTGGTGTAGCGGTGGAATGCATAGATATCACGCAGAACTCCGATTGCGAAGGCAGCTTACTAAGGTACAACTGACGCTGAAGCACGAAAGCGTGGGTATCAAACAGGATTAGATACCCTGGTAGTCCACGCAGTAAAACGATGATAACTGGGCGTATGCGATATACAGTATGCTCCTAAGCGAAAGCGTTAAGTTATCCACCTGGGGAGTACGCCGGCAACGGTGAAACTCAAAGGAATTGACGGGGGCCCGCACAAGCGGAGGAACATGTGGTTTAATTCGATGATACGCGAGGAACCTTACCCGGGATTGAAATGTAGATGACCGCTCCTGAAAGGGAGTTTTTCCTTCGGGACATCTATGTAGGTGCTGCATGGTTGTCGTCAGCTCGTGCCGTGAGGTGTCGGCTTAAGTGCCATAACGAGCGCAACCCCCTGTCTACGGTTGCCATCAGGTAATGCTGGGAACTCCGTAGAGACTGCCGTCGTAAGGCGTGAGGAAGGTGGGGATGACGTCAAATCAGCACGGCCCTTACATCCGGGGCGACACACGTGTTACAATGGTAAGGACAAAGGGCAGCTACCCTGGCGACAGGATGCGAATCTCTAAACCTTATCACAGTTCGGATCGGAGTCTGCAACTCGACTCCGTGAAGCTGGATTCGCTAGTAATCGCGCATCAGCCATGGCGCGGTGAATACGTTCCCGGGCCTTGTACACACCGCCCGTCAAGCCATGGGAGTCTGAGTACCTAAAGTCCGTAACCGCAAGGGTCGGCCTAGGGTAATACAGGTGACTGGGGCTAAGTCGTAACAAGGTAGCCGTACCGGAAGGTGCGTGCTGGAACACCTCCTTTCTGGAGTTCTGAAAATGGGCTTTAGTATAGTTAGTGTAGTATGTACGTAAGAGATGAGTTAGGTGATTTTTCTGAATGTGCGTACTCGCTTCTGCTGTCATATCGATCTTCTCACCCATTGCGAGGCGGTGACTGGCTACCCAGCTGGTCACCGCCTCGCTTCGTTATATGCCGTACTAGACGCCATGAAAACCTTTATCTTTGCGTAGATATGCCTTGAGAGCCAAGGAATGCCACTACAACTTAATTCTTATCCATATCCATATGAGCCAAGATACCACCTCCCAAACCTCCCCACTCCCTGCCTCTGAAGAGATAAGGATAAGCTCTGTATCCGAGTTTATTGAGAAGATTGTCCAGAGGGATAAGGAAGCTGGAACAGAGACCTTCTATCGAGGTCATGCCGATAAGGATTGGGAATTGCTTCCCTCTATCTTTAGGACTCCAAATGGAGTAGAGAAAGAACATCTGCTATTCCGTGATATGGTGGCGCATGAGCCCCAAAGCTTCTCGGAGTGTAAGTCGGCATTAGATTACCTCGTGCAGATGCAGCACTATGGCTTGCCTACTCGCCTCCTCGATATGACAACTAACCCGCTCGTCGCTCTCTACTTCGCTTGTCAGCCTACTGCTGATGATGCGTTAGCTGGTGCATTGGCTGGAGCTCAAGCGGGTATCCAAGTGGTAGATGAGGCTTTGAAGGTATGTGTAGCCGTTAGTGAGGCCCTTAGTCAGGTTGAGGCTGGCACAGCTAATAATGTGCTTTGCTCATAATACCCAAGCTATTGTTAAGACTATCTCTGTTGCTGATGAGGTAGCCGTGGAACAGATTATTACTGGAGTTATTGACTCCGCTGTTATTGCTGAAGATGCTGAAAGATCCTGTTCAAGATGTCACAGCGGTCGTTTCTCAAGCTATAACCCGAGTCGCCACTGTTGCTGGAACTCGGGAAGCTGCTAATATGATTACAATGGTTGCTGTTCCATTTTACAGCTACATCTAGTCCTAAATTTGAAGTTAGTTCTGATAAGAAACTCTTTTCTAGGTCAGGTGCTATGGCAGGAGCTATGGCTGGTATTAATACTGAGGCTGGACAAATCTAGCAGACTGTGGCTATGGCTGGAGGGCGTCAGTGTTGTGTCGCAGAGCGACCGTTTGAGTACCCTGTGGAATTTGCGACTTTTATTTTTCAGCTCAAGCAGGTGCTGAACTGGGTGCTGAACTTGGCGCAAGGGCTAGGACGAAAGATGGAGCCGTTTACTTATTTTCTATCCCCGAGAACGAGGTAAAAGCACTATGATAGTGATACTGTCTCTGTACTGGCTAATCTTGCAAAAAGCAAGATTTCTGAGCAATGCTCTGCTACCTCATCAGAGGAAGTATTCAATGAGCAGCCTGATATTAAGTTCTTACTTCACCAGATTAAAGGGGAGAAGCCCCATTTCCTTCCTAGCATACAGCTTGACACCTTGAGTAGTCTCTTCTTTGTCAAAGCAAAGAATGGAAATCAGCGTATTACTAATCAGATGGGAGCATTCTTGTTATTTGGTCTCGGGGTGAAGCAGACGAAAGCAAGTGGTAGTGATGGAGAGGTTAATCTTCTGACAAAGAGTGAACATGCGGAGGTGCCAGCTGAATGGATTAAGAAAAAGCTCATCATCCCGAAGGAATGTAAGGCGGATATACTTAGGGAGTTGGCACTTCTTGGTATTACGGACTCATATATCTATCCAGGTATGGAGCAGTATGCGAAGGAGCTAAAGAAGAAGTACGAGCTTTAGGAGTAAGTAGCTCTCTACTTTATATACCACGAGGTGGTGACTGGCTACCCAGCTGGTCACCGCCTCGCTCCGTTTGCTCTCACTCTCTTGCTTTGCTGTGGGGCTACTACCTGCACGGTAAACTTCAAAATTTATATAGGTTTTGGAGTTTTTCTACCTTTGTGATAAAGCAAACAACCCCGAAATGAGTGCACAAATAGAGGCTCCTCCTGCTCTGACAGCCAAGGAGAAGCAATATATCCTTCGTCATCCTGCCGATGCCCAACTGGAAGCTCTCCTTCGCGAGTGCAATGCTCGCTATGCCTATTGGACAGATATCAAATATCGCCACAAGGCGCTTGAGGAGCCCTTGACTCCGCGTCTACTTTGGGGATATCTCAAGTCTCAGCGCAGGGCTGCGGGCATAGCTATTTCGCCACGCTACGGACTTCGTCTCTTTGTGACAGCGCAGATGCAGGGACAGCTGTACGAGTTGGATCAATTGCTTCAGGCAGATCGCTTCGTGGCGGAGCTAATTCCTCCAGCGCACAAACGTCGCTATCTGATGAGCGCTCTGATGGAGGAGGCTATCCGCTCCAGTCAGATCGAGGGGCAGCTACGACGCGTAGGGGTAGCCAAGGAGATGCTACGTAAGAACATCACACCGCGCGACCGCTCTCAGCGGATGATCCTCAATAACTACCGTACGATGGCGCTCCTGCAGGAGCAGCGTGATGCTGAGATGACGGAGGAGCTCCTCTTGCAGATCCACCGCTCAATGGTGCGGGGTACGCTGGAGCGTGCTGCAGATGAAGGGAGATTCCGTACTGCAGAGGATGAAGTGTATGTCGAGCATCAGCTGACACACGAGGTCGTGCACACGCCTCCTCCCGCTACCGAACTCTCAGACTTCATGCAGCTCTTCCTCTCGCTCTGTAATGATCGGGAGCAGCCGACGTTCATTCACCCCATTCTGAGAGGGATTACTATTCACTTCCTCATCGGTTATATGCACCCCTTTGTGGATGGCAATGGACGCACGGCGCGTGCGCTCTTCTACTGGTATATGCTCCGCTCGGGCTATTCGCTCTTGGAGTACCTGTCCATCTCGCAGATCATCTATAAGGGGAAGAGTCAGTATGAAGAGGCTTACCTCAAGGTGGAGACGGATGACCTTGATCTGGGGTACTTTGTACAATATCATCTCAGGGTACTACGTCTCTCCATCGAAAGCTTCAAGAGCTATGCTGAGCAGAAGCTCAAGGAGCAGGAGAGCCTTACGCCGATCCTACGCATCGGGGGGCTCAATGAGCGTCAGATGCAGATCCTTAGGCTCTACCAAGAGAGTGAGTCTCTGGTACTCACAGGGCGTGAGGTCGAGCAGCGCTTTGGAGTCTCACAGCCCACAGCTAAGTCGGACTTGAAGGGGCTTGTTCGACAAGGCTTCTTAGATGAGATCGCTTATAATAAGGTGAAGCGAGGGTATCTTAGGAGTACACACTTCGATGAGCTCCTCGACGAAGCTTCGGTGCGGTGACCAG
>BNJS01000438.1_pt1 | contig 10811 bp, 17 predicted proteins | sample 8540461 | NCBI WGS metagenome assembly BNJS01 (sample SAMD00202454, study PRJDB9452) | human saliva metagenome | isolation source: human saliva | place: Japan
AAGAAGACGTACAGCCATCATATAATGAAGCGGCGGCAGCTCCCATCGGGGACTGCCGCCGCTCACGCTGTGAGTGGGGTCGATCGGACTAATAGAACATACCGCCCGTCTTCTCGTTGGCGCGAGGGAGCTACAGCGTTGTCCGTGAAGTCAGGACCGATATTCTTCCAGGGCTTGCCGAGGATCTTCTCGAGGCGGTAAGCCGCAGCCTTCGCCAGGAGGCACTTCCCTTACCCTCAGGGTCTTCATCTTCTACAACCCCAGCGGCGAAGTCCTCAATGGGGCGTAGCAGCTTTGATATCGTTCGTCGAAGCGTACTGTTTGATCGGTAGGGGCCGTAGACGTGAGGGGATGCTGAGGTGGAGAGACGATTACCAGCCTTCGCCGTCGCATTAGGGGCGTGAGACGGGGAGGCGTTTCCGCCCTCGAGCTTACCCCTTCGTGGTAGCGTAGAGGTCGAAGTTCAGCGTCATCTGTGAGCCGAGCTTGAGGGAAGATGGCGTAGCCCTTGAGGTTGACAGGGTCCTTCTCGTCACGGAACTTCGTCTGACCGTGGTGTGCAGACTTCGTGAAGTCCTCCGTATCGAGGTTCGTGTACTCGAAGACATCGGAGAAGTCCGACTTGGTCGTGATAGCCGACTGGCTGTCGTAGTCCTTGACGTCGGAGGGATAGATGAAGAGCTGGTAGGCGCCCTTAGCGGAGAGCTGCTTGTCGAGGAGCTCGCCCTTCAGTTAGTAGCACTCGAAGAGGATACCGTACTGAGGGTAGTCGCTACCCGAGATCTCGCACCCGTGAAGGGGTTCTCGCGGCGCGTGTCGCTCCAGCGCAGGGCGAGCAGCTTATCGAGGCGTGTGGGTCAGCGCTTGCGTTGCCGATCTTCGCCGTGCTCTCGCTGAGCTTCCACTCGCCTCCCTGCTTGGTGTAGGTGACGACCTGCTCATCCTGCAGGTTGCGGTTCTCGAGGTCAGCCTCGGAGGGAGATAGTGGAAGCTCTTCTTGCCGTGAAGGTGGCCCGATCTGCAGGCGGATGACGACCTTGGCGATGTCGAGGTCAGAGCTGGGGGTGACAGGTGAGGGAGTAGGTGTGGGAGTGGGCGTCGGAGGTACGACAGGGTTCGTTATTGGACTTACCGGAGCAGGCCGTAGCGACGAGGCTGAGGGCTGCGATACTGGCGAAGGCAAAAAAGCCTTGAGACGGTTCGTTGTCATGAGTGTCTGAGGATTAATTAGTTAGAAGAAGACTCTTCACGACCCGTGAGGTCGGTGGTGCCGGCGTCGACGACGAAGGTGACGTTCAGCGAGATATCCGACTCTTGGTCGATGGGATAATAGAGGTTGTTGTAGAAGGGCATCGCCTGACCGTTGTAGATCTTCGGCTGGTGTGCGTCGTGAGCGCGATCGTCAAGAGGAACTTCCAGTCGGAACGCGTGAAGCGGATGAGGCCCTTGAAGCCCATTGGGATTGCTTGTGCCCGTGAACTTGCTCTCCGGGCGCATTGTAGGGCTGATTCCACGGCGTGACGTCGACGTAGCGGTAGTCATAGCCGAGCTCTTCGGGCTCCTTGACGGCGTAGGTGCGCCACTTGCCACGGATGAACTCGCGGGTGAAGCGCTCGAAGAAGTGCTGGTGGATGCGGTCTTGGGCCGTTCTCGATGAACTGCCCGTTCATCAGCTCACGGCGGGCGTCGAGGTAGTCGATCTCGAGGAGGTAGACGACATCCGACTCAGTATCGGTGCTCTTGACGGAGAACTGCGATACGCCCTGCTCTTCGCTGGCAAGGGAAGCCCTTACTGGTGAGTGAGAGAGTCATCTTCTCCTCACGGCCCGTGAGGGTGATATCGGCGAGTGTGGGCTCAGCATCCCAGCGGGTGGGGTTGTTGAGCTTGGCTTCACTGAGGCGTGAAGATGACGTAGGAGGGATTATCGTGGCGCTTATTCAGTAGCTCGTTGGTCGGCTCCTTGGGGTCGCAAGACGTGAGTGGGACGAGCGCAAAGAGCAGCAGGAGGAGCGAGCCTCTGCATAGCTGTCGTAGAGTCATAGGATGAGAGAGATAAGCGAGGTGATCAGAACTTCCACAGGAGTGAGGCGCGGATGTCGCGACCCGCTTCGTGGGCGTAGTAGCGAGCACGGTTCGTGTACTCCTTGTATTCGGCATTGAGGAGGTTGTCGCCCGTGAGGAGGAGGCGCAGGGACTGGCCATTCTTCAGCGTCTTCGAGAGCTCGACTTCGGCACCCCATACCCCGTAGGCGGGCGGTGCGTCAGCGATGTCGATAGCGGAGTCGAAGCGCGTCTGGCGAGCGACGAAGAGGTGATTGAGCGTGACCTTCCCCGAGAAGCCCCCGCCGAGCTTAGGGCTCCAGCTGAGGTGCTGACCGAGGTGGAAGGAGGGATGTGGGGAAGAGCTGGCCCGTGCCACGCTCGTTAGCCCATACCATGAAGCTCTTCACCCCGTACTCGATATCCTGAGGGAAGCGGTACGACGCGTCAATGTCAAAGCCACGGAAGAAGGCATCGCGCTGCTGATAGGTGAAGAAGGGGTATTCGCCCGAGAGCGTCGTGTGCATCGTGTGCGTCGGCGCATCATAGATATAGCCGTCGATCCACTGCAGATAGCCATCGGCACGCACGTGTGAGGCGCTCACCCGAGTGCTCTACGGAGGTGATCCACTTGTAGCCGCGCTCACTCTTGAGGTTGCGGTTCCCCGGATGTAGATCGCCGAGCCGTGCTGATTCCCTTCGCTGTAGAGCTCGTGGACGTGGGGGCGCGGAAGGGCTGCCCCGAGGTTCGTCGTCACGTGCCACAGGGGCGAGAGGTGGTAGTGCCCGCCGATGCTGTAGGTGAGGTTCGTGAAGCGCTTCGTGCTTGAAGCGCTGCTGATAGATATCGTAGCCAGCTACCTTGAGCGTCATCTGGTCGGGCGCAGTCCGACCTCAGCACCCCAGCGCTCGGCTTGGTACTTCTGCAGGAGTGTGCTGCACCCGTGACCTCGGTGTAGTTTGGGATGATGGGTACTGACACCCGTGCCAGGGGCGGTTGTAGTTCTCCGTGCCGACGAAGTGCAGACCTACCTCCGTATCCCAGCGGTGGTAGTGCTTGCGCCAAGCGGCATCCGCCTGGAAGCTCTTCAGGTCGAGTGCCAGCGTAGGGAAGGAGGAGCGGTCATTGCGGCGGATGTTGTACTCATCTCGGCGGTCGGTCTGCAGTGAGGTCTGCAGGGTGAAGGTGCCGAGATGCTCATCATCATAGCGCCCCTTGATGCTCCACAGGCGGTGCAGGACGTCGTGGTGAGGGTAGTCAATATGGCGGGAGAAGGGGCGGAAGGTCAGCGGACGACCACGCTCGATGAGCGCCCTCGATCTCGTTGGCATTCTTGAGGTGACCCGAGGGAAGAAGCCCCGTCTTATTCTGATACTGGCTGAAGTAGCTCTCGAGTGAGAGGTGCTCACCACGCCAACCGAGGGCGAGTGAGTAGTCCAGCTCCTGACGCCCGTATTGGTGAGGAGGTACTTCGCCGTCGAGCGGTCACCCGCATTGGTGTAGGGAGAGCTGCGCACGCCAAGCAAGCGAAGGCAGGAAGGGCAGAGCGCCTTCGAGCTTCGCTACCTCGGTGAAGCGACGGCCGTTGGTGGCGAAGCTCGTCGCCAGCGTCCCCTGCGAGGCTACGCCCACGATGAGGGAGTGCGCTCTGCCCGAGGATGATGACGCCCGCGAGGGCTTCGGAGCCGTGTGCTACCGCTTCGGCGCCCTTGACGACGTGGACCTGGTCGTTGGCGTCGACGCTGACCTCGGGGCGTGGTCGTCGCCCCACTGCTGGCCCGACTGGCGGACGCCATTATTGACGATGAGCACACGCGTGCCGTACATACCGTGGATGACGGGCTTCGCTGTCGTCGTGCCCGTCTGGAGGCTCGTGACGCCGCTGACCTCGGTGAGGAGCGAGGCGAGGTTACGCCCGAGGTTGCGCTCGATGCGCTCGGTGGAGACCTTCGAGGAGACGACGTTGGCAGAGACAGGACGGCGGTTGCCGACGACCTTCACCGAAGAGATGTCGCGGTCCTCAGGTCGCAGACGCAGGGTGAAGGGGCTGGGGGTGCTGCGGAGCTTGTCCAGAGGATGAAGCCTTCGTGATAGCCGATGAGATGGACGTGCAGGCCGTCCTCCTCGCTCCCCCGTGAGGGCGAGGGTCAGCTGGCCCTTGAGGTCGGTCTCGTGGAGCGACGGCCGATGTGGCCGACGGCGCCTGGGAGGGGCTCTCAGTTCGATCGTCGAGGACCTGGATGATGAGGCTACGGCTCTGGGCGTACACAGGGTATGCACCCAGGGCAAGGGCGAGGAGCATCCCCAGAGATAGGGAGGACGCCGCGCCATCTTGCCAGTGATGAGATAGCACATAGGTAGGAAAAAGGATGATATGGATGAAGGGTCGGGAAGAGGCTATGGCATAGCGGTCCTCTTCGCGTATATAGCCAGCTGTAGCCACGAGCTACACGGCCCAAGCGTAGCACTCCCATACAGGCAGGGAGCACGCTATAAGTGATGCATAGGGGTAGAGGCAGGGCAAAGATTACCCTACAAGTGGCCTCTGGTAGAGTGATTTAGGCGAAGGTGGGAGGGGCCCGTAGCTGTACCGCATCCCTGCGGATCGAGTGGGCCAGGCGCACCAGGCGCACCCCGAGGAGGCACACGCCGAGAGCCACTGCTGCGAGCAGCGTACCGATGGCGAGAGCTAAGAACGGGGTATGGACGAAGTGACAGATCGAGCAGTCGGTCTTCGTCACGTGGGAGGTGTAGCCCTCTGTAGACACGACGTCCTGCACGGCGTCAGCGCGGTGGCTGAAGTCGTGTAGGCTGACCATCGCCAGGAGACTCAGGAAGAGCCCGAGGAAGAGGGTCGCCAGCCGACGGAGTATATCGCTCGTTGGTCTGCATAATCTTGTGCGAGGTGCTACTGCCTGCAAATATAACGAATTCAGACCGAAGGCTTATATCAAGGGAAGCGTATCCGCCTAAGAAAAAGTGGTCTGCCCGTGGAGAAAAAAGCGGCCACCCGTAGTGATCTTCCTCTGTCTAAGCACGTGGTCTTAAAGACTACGCACGCAAACCCTAAAGGCTACGTACATAGATATTAGAGCCACGTACGTAGATTAAGCTTATCTACTACGGGTTTGCAGCTTTTCTTCGTACGGATAGGAGGGCATTCCACTATTGTTCCCGGCTTTTACCAGCGAAGAGGCGAGGGCTCACGCCGTACTGCTATGCGCTACATATCGTACGGCACGGTGCAAGCGTCTTGTAATGGATGGGAGCGGTATCCCTGCTCTTCGCTCCTTTGCTCGCCCATTCCTTCGTGCGCTCGATATATATAATGTCGTACACGCTGACAGCGGGAGGTGGGGGCGGTGTGTCATATTGGCAGGAGGCGCACAGAATGGGGCTTCGCTGGGCTTTGGCACGCTCCTTGCTCGGTAGAGGACGTGAGCGGGGAGCCTTATACCCCAGCCTCAAGCGAAACGAAGAATATAAAACAACACATATAACTACTTAGATCATGAGCATTAAGCCCCTGGCAGACCGCGTACTCATTCGCCCCGCTGCCCAAGAAGAGAAGACCGTGAGCGGTATCATCATCCCCGATTCAGCTGAGGAAAAGCCCCTGCGTGGCGAAGTCATCGCCGTAGGTGGTGGCACGAAGGACGAAGAGATGGTCCTCAAGGCTGGCGACGTCGTCCTCTATGGCAAAGTACGCTGGCACCGAGATCGAGTACGAAGGTGAGAAGTACCTCATCGATGCGTCAGTCCGACGTCCTCGCTACGATCTAATCCCTTCTCGCTAAGTAAGATTATGGCTACGCAACCCAAGCCTGGTGCAACCAATACAGAGGCAGGCTGGCCCTCTAAGAAGCCAGGCAAACTTAGTGGGAAGAAACGTGCGAATAATCCATCATCTCCAAAAAGAAAGTAATACGATATATCTATCATGGCAAAAGAAATCAAGTTCGATATAGAGGCACGTGAGAGCCTCAAGCGCGGCGTCGACGCTCTGGCTAACGCTGTCAAGGTAACCCTCGGCCCTAAGGGGCGCAACGTCATCCTCGGTAAGACCTACGGCGCACCCCACATCACCAAGGACGGTGTCTCCGTAGCCAAGGAGATCGAGCTCGAAGATCCATTTGAGAACATGGGTGCTCAGCTCGTCAAGGAGGTCGCTTCGAAGACCAACGACGATGCTGGTGACGGTACGACCACGGCTACGATCCTTGCCCAGAGCATCATCGGTGTCGGGCTGAAGAACGTCACCGCAGGTGCCAACCCCATGGACCTCAAGCGCGGTATCGACAAGGCTGTCGCTAAGATCGTCGCTGAGATCCGCTCTATGGCGCAGGAGATCGGTGACAACTTCGAGAAGATCGAGCACGTAGCTAAGATCTCCGCCAACGGAGACGAGCAGATCGGTCAGCTCATCGCCGAAGCTATGCGCAAGGTCAACAAGGAAGGTGTCATCACCGTCGAAGAAGCCAGGGTATCGGACGACTGTCGAGGTCGTCGAAGGGATGCAGTTCGACCACGGCTATATCTCTCCTTACTTCGTCACCAACTCGGAGAAGATGGAGGCGCAGCTGGAGAACCCCTATATCCTCATCTACGACAAGAAGATCTCTACGCTGAAGGAGATCCTTCCTATCCTCGAGCAGACCGTACAGACGGGTCGTCCTCTGCTCATCATCGCTGAGGACATCGACAGCGAAGCCCTCGCTACCCTCGTCGTCAACCGCCTGCGTGGTGGCCTGAAGGTCTGCGCCGTCAAGGCTCCTGGCTTCGGTGACCGCCGTGAGGCTATGCTGCAGGACATCGCTATCCTCACCGATGGCGTCGTCATCAGCGAAGAGACCGGCCTCAGCATCGATGCTGTCAGCCTCGATATGCTCGGTAAGGCTGAGAAGATCAGCGTGACGAAGGACAACACCACCATCGTCAATGGTGCTGGTGACAAGGAAGCCATCCGCGAGCGTGCCGCTCAGCTCAAGGCTCAGATCGCTAACACGACCTCCGACTACGACCGCGAAAAGCTCCAGGAACGTCTGGCTAAGCTCTCCGGTGGTGTCGCCGTCCTTTACGTCGGTGCACCCAGCGAAGTCGAGATGAAGGAGAAGAAGGACCGCGTCGACGATGCCCTCAGCGCAACGCGTGCTGCCGTCGAAGAAGGTACCGTCCCTGGTGGTGGTACGGCGCTCCTGCGTGCTGTCCGTGCCCTTGACGGCCTCGTCGGGGAGAACGAAGACGAGACGACGGGTATCGAGATCATCCGTCGTGCTGTCGAAGAGCCCCTGCGTCAGATCGTCGCCAACGCTGGTAAGGAAGGTGCTGTCATCGTGCAGCGCGTCAAGGATGGCGAAGGTGACTTCGGCTACAACGCTCGCCTTGATCAGTTCGAGAACCTCTATGCTTCGGGAGTCATCGACCCAGCGAAGGTCACGCGTGTAGCGCTGGAAAACGCTGCTTCGATCGCAGGTATGTTCCTCACGACCGAGTGCGTCATCGCCGACAAGAAGGAGGATGCTCCTGCTATGCCTGCCATGAACCCCGGTATGGGTGGCATGGGCGGCATGATGTAAGCCGTCCCCGCGACACTCCAAGTACATATAGCTACGCCCCGCTTTCGTCCTATCGAAGGCGGGGCGTAGTGTGTTTGTTTCCCTGACCTAATACCCTGTATGCGTGCGTCCTCCAAGACCCAGCGCGAATTCTTTACCTTTGCAATACAGCATCCCCGCTTGATGCTACAACCTCAATACCAACTCACTTATCTCAGCGTATGAGTAAAACGACTACTACTTGCCCTGTCTCTTGGCGTGGATTTTTCCAAATAGCCCTTGCCGTTGCAGCCTTCTTCATGGTAGACCCGTATATACGGAAGCTCTTGTCTTTCGTGCAGGAGCATTGTATCGCAGAGCTGTCTCCGTATGGCTTTGGAGCTTTTGTCTGTTTGTTAGTGGTCTGTTGCTTCTACATATTGCTTGGGCGATATAGGAATACCTACATACCCGTACAGCTCCGTTGTGGGCTACTCCTTTTGGCGGCAGCTTACCTCTATTATAGGGTGAGTCCCTGCTGTTATTATAGGCTAAGCCCCGAGTTTTACTTCTGGAGAATACCATTAGGTGATTGGACGGTGTCCCGTGCTACTTGGACGGATCTCCTATTCTTGCCATGGCTATATGTAATGGGGGGGCGTGGCGTTTTGCGCTATCTAAGCTCGAACAGACGGTGTATGAGGATGCTTCGTGTATTTTGGATGCGAAGGATATGGTCAAAGCCAATGCGACTATATAAGAAGACCGTGGAAGTTGAGCTATGTAACTTGATATTAAAGCAAGCAAGGAGATGTGCCAGGAAACTTCGGGTGTTATGGACTAGAAGGATATGGTCAAAGCTAAAACGACTGTGCGAGCAGAAAGCGGAGGTCACCCGCCAAGAGACAAAAATGACTTCTTCAAGTCTAAGTAACCCCATTCATTGTGCCGAGGATGATGAGTTGGACTTTAATCCGAGGGTTAGTGAGCTGGCGAAGGAGTTAAGAGGACTAGACTTAAAGGAGCGATCTACTTGCTATGGTATCATTGCTCCTTGGGGCTATGGGAAGACCTCATTTCTTAACCTCTTGTCAAACGAGTTATCTGCTGATGGGATCGTGGTTACTTTCAATCCTCGCTCAGCCAAGTCGGTGGAGCATATTCAGGAGGATTTCTTTGCAAAGCTTGCCCAAGAGCTCTCGCGATATTATTGGGGAGCAGGCCTAATAGTGTCCCGATATGCAGAGCAGATAGGTATACTCAATCATTATTCTACGGTGCGACTAATCGCAGATGCCTCGCGGCTATTCCACTCCAAGGGGAGTAAGGCGACGGTCAGCAATGCTATTGAGAAGATCGGTAAGAGGCTATATATTGTCCTGGATGATTTGGATCGCCTTGAGGGCAAGGAGCTATTGGAAACAATTAAGTTGATTGATATTACGGCCTCCTTCAAGAATACAGTCTTCCTTGTTGCGTGTGATAAGAAGTATGCGAATGATGTGCTGCAAGCATATCTCGGAAGTAACCCAGGCCTGGGCTATTTAGATAAGTATATTGCAGTGGAAGTTCAGTTATCTGAGTACATAGAGGAGAAGCTGAATCAAATGATGGTGAGATATCTTAGAGAGCAGGTTCGGGATGGTGTGTTGGTTACGCAGGATACCGTCTTACAGAGCTGGGAGCATATAGCTCCCTACATCATCACTCACTTGGGAACTTGCCGTGGAATTAAGCAATACTTTAAGCTCTTCATCAATGATTTTGGGAAGGTGCAAGACTTCGTGTATCCGGTTGACTTCTTTTTGCTTACACTTCTTAAGTATAAAGATAAGGGTGTGTATGATACCGTGAAGTATCGAATTCATTTTGGAGGAGACGAGCCCTTCTTTTCATTTGGTTCTACAAGACGCTGGGATAGTGACTCTCCACTTTTATTGCTTGAAACGGGGATAGAGCCAGGCGAATCCAAGGGAAAAGATTTTTACCCTGGCCTTGAGGAGCAATTGAATTTAGTTGTGCAGCCTGCTCAATGGGATGGGGCCACGCTGATCTTGTGGATGCTGTTTCCGAATAGCCTGATGTTTAAGAACCTCCAACTTCCTTTTGGTTTTGGGGATGGTTATTGGAGGAACGTTAATGCTCCCTATTCCGCAATCCGATATAGAAGGGGCTTTACCTCTTATTTCCCAGATTTAGTAGATGATGATAGAGATTCTTGGCATCAAGATGTATTGACAATAGTAAAGTGCAGGGATGTAGATGATGTATCTCAAATACTTGATAGACGATGCAATGAGAAAGATGAAGGAGCTTTAGTTCACTTGCTTTTAGATCATCTTGAGTCTTTCTCTCAACCCGATGAAGCTTGGGTTACAGCTGTGCGACTCGTCATGTATGTAGCAGATCGGTATGATGATAACTATAAGCTTAAAGAGTGCCTGGGGGCTTGTTTGAGGAAGAGGAACAAGTTCTTCTTTAATACTATGGTTGATGGAGAGGCTGGACAGATTCAGTATAAGGAGATAATGAATGAGCTTCTCAATAAAGCTGTAGAATATCATCCACAACTAGTCTGTGAGCTTCTTGCACCAATAGGAATTCCCGCGAGGAGGGTTCAAATAGCTTATATTTATACTGAAGAAGAAGCTGCAGAGCTTATGCTGAAGGCTTTTGGGGATGCCTTACTCGGTATGCTCGTTTGGGGAGTCTGAAATGTCGAGCCATTGTGAATAAATTACTTTGTCCGTGCTCTTGTTTCATGTATAATAAGAATGTTGCTCAGCAATTTGTCTCTTGGATTCAAGCCTATCCGAGTGAAGGGGCTTTGATTCTACTATGCCGGTATAGATCAACGGATTATAAGATTCTGAATGTTGAGTTTGAAAGCGGTATAGCTTCTATGGAGGAGGTTGGATTCTCTGTGAAAGCTTGGGTTAGTTCAATAGAAGACACAGAGACGAGGGAGGTTTTGGGGGTAGTTATAGCCCACTCAGGAGTAGTGGCATGCAGGGATATTCAACATGATCGTTCGCTGTCTATCGCTTATCTTCATGAAGCCTTCACGTATGCTGGTTTGATACAAGCTAAGCGGTAGATAAGGCAGTGTAGTGATTTACTTCCTCAGCGTATGTGACAGCGCCCCGCTCTATATAATGATAGAGCGGGGCGCTGTGTATGTGTGTGTAGCAACTATGTCGGCTTTTACATCTTCACCCGTGCCGCTGAAGCCCGT
>BNJS01003018.1_pt1 | contig 10801 bp, 18 predicted proteins | sample 8540461 | NCBI WGS metagenome assembly BNJS01 (sample SAMD00202454, study PRJDB9452) | human saliva metagenome | isolation source: human saliva | place: Japan
ATCAAACATTCTATTTCTCCTTTCATTCATAATAGTGCTTTTTCAGGCAACAGAGACTAACGGTGTCTATCTAGCATGGGAAGTTAAAGCGACTGATTTATCAGAAACAGTTGCCAATATTCGCCGCTACCGGATGTTTGGAATCAATCTGTCCATGCCCTACAAGGAGCAAGTGATTCCTTATTTGGATCAGTTGAGTGAGGAAGCCCGTCTGATTGGTGCTGTGAATACAGTAGTGAATCAAGAAGGAACTTTAATTGGATATAATACAGATGGCAGGGATTCTTTAAGAGCTTGCCTTCTTTTGAAATTTCCGGAAAAAGAATGATCTTGTTGGGAGCTGGTGGAGCTGCTAAATCTATTTTAACTCAGGCAATTTTAGACGGTGCTGATCAAATTTCTGTTTTTGTTCGCTCGTCTTCTATGGAAAAAACAAGAATATATCTTGAAAAATTACGGGTGGAAACAGATTTTAAAGTTGACTTATATGATTTAGAAAATGTTCAAATCTTACAAGAAATAATCCACCAGTCTGACTTACTGGTGAATGCTACTAGTTTAGGGATGGACGGAAAATCATCACCAATTCCTACAAACCTGAATTTACCTCCACAAATCTTGGTGGCAGATATTATTTATCAGCCTTTCGAAACACCATTTCTACAATGGGCTAAAAGCCAAGGGAATGTAGCTGTTAACGGACTCGGTATGCTTTTATATCAAGCAGCAGAGGCTTTTAAACTATGGACAGGTAAGGATATGCCAACAGATGAAATTTGGCAGGCCTTAACAGAAAAATATCACTAAAGAAAAGGAGCCACTAGAATGAAAATCAGAATTGACATTCCGCATCACCCTTATGATATTCAAATTGAAAAAGGATGCCTGTCTCAAGCAGGAAAATGGTTGAGAGAACTTTGGCAACTACAAAAAGTTGTTATCGTAACGGATAACCGTGTGGCTTCTCTCTATGCAGAAAAAGTAAAACTCAGTATTGAGGCTGCTGGTTTTCAAGTGGCGATTTTTGACTTCTTAGAAGGTGAAGAAAGAAAGAATCTAACAACTGTTCAGAAAGTCTACGAATTTTTAGTTAAACAAGGCTTAACTCGTAGTGATGGTATCGTTGCCCTCGGTGGTGGAGTTGTTGGAGATTTAGCTGGCTTCGTAGCCTCCACCTATATGAGAGGGATTCATTTCGTTCAAATTCCGACTAGTTTAACAGCCCAGGTTGATTCTTCTATTGGTGGTAAGACAGGAGTTAACACTTCCTTTGCAAAAAATATGGTGGGGACATTTGCCCAGCCAGATGGAGTCTTGATTGATCCACTTGTCCTTGAGACTTTGGGGAAAAGAGAATTGATTGAGGGAATGGGTGAGGTCATCAAGTATGGCTTGATCGAGGATATAGAACTATGGAATCTTCTGATAGAAATGGATGGTTCTGTGGAAAGTATTTTTGAACATTCAGAGAGATTGATTGAGCATTCTTGCCAAGTGAAGCGCAAGATGGTAGTTGAAGATGAATTGGATAATGGCATTCGTTTATATCTCAACTTTGGTCACACAATTGGCCATGCCATTGAAGCAACTGCTGGTTACGGAAAAGTCATGCACGGTGAGGCAGTAGCTATGGGAATGGTTCAGATCTCTAAGGTAGCCGAAGAAAAAGGCCTCATACCAGCTGGAATAACTCAGTCCATCCGAGAGATGTGTCAGAAGTTTGGTCTTTCTGTTGATTATGAAAACTGGGACCTTGATAAGCTTTATCAGGCTTTGACTCATGACAAAAAAAGCGCGTGGGAATACCCTGAAGTTAGTCTTGGTACCTGAGCTTGGTTCAGCGATGATTCACCCAGTTTCTCTCGAAGAAATGAAAGAATACTTGGTAAAATAAGGAGAAGGTATGAGATATTTAACTGCAGGAGAATCACACGGACCGCGTCTGACAGCTATTATAGAAGGGGTTCCCGCTGGTCTTCCTTTGACTGCAGAGGACATCAATGAGGATCTTAAGCGACGTCAAGGTGGCTACGGCCGCGGTGGACGCATGAAGATCGAGAGTGATCAGGTTGTCTTTACTTCTGGAGTTCGCCATGGTAAGACGACAGGCGCTCCTATTACCATGGATGTCATTAATAAAGACCACCAAAAATGGCTGGATATCATGTCTGCTGAGGATATCGAAGACAGGCTTAAAAGCAAGCGAAAAATCACTCATCCTCGCCCAGGTCATGCAGATTTAGTTGGTGGGATTAAATACCGTTTTGATGATCTGAGGAATTCTTTGGAACGTTCATCTGCCCGTGAAACGACTATGCGGGTTGCAGTTGGAGCAGTAGCCAAGCGCCTATTGGCAGAGCTTGATATCGAAATTGCTAACCATGTTGTTATCTTTGGTGGTAAAGAAATTGATGTTCCAGAAAACTTAACAGTCGCAGAGATTAAGAAACTATCTGCCCAGTCAGAAGTTTCTATCGTAAACCAAGAACGTGAGCAAGAAATCAAGGATTATATTGACCAAATCAAGCGTGATGGAGATACCATTGGTGGAGTTGTAGAAACAGTTGTCGGTGGTGTTCCGGTTGGTCTTGGTTCCTATGTTCAATGGGATCGAAAGCTAGATGCTAGACTAGCTCAAGCAGTTGTTTCTATCAATGCCTTTAAAGGTGTGGAGTTTGGTCTTGGTTTTGAGGCTGGTTACCGTAAGGAAGCCAAGTTATGGATGAAATTATCTGGTCTAAAGAAGATGGGTATACCCGTCGGACCAATAATCTCGGTGGTTTCGAAGGTGGTATGACCAATGGTCAGCCCATTGTCGTTCGAGGTGTCATGAAACCCATTCCAACCCTATATAAACCATTGATGAGTGTGGATATCGAAACCCACGAGCCTTATAAAGCGACGGTGGAGAGAAGTGATCCAACTGCTCTTCCTGCAGCTGGGGTAGTTATGGAAGCAGTAGTTGCAACTGTCTTAGCCCAGGAAATTCTAGAAAAATTCTCATCTGATAATCTAGAAGAGTTAAAAGAGGCAGTGGTTAAACACCGTGAATACACGAAGAACTTTTAAGGAGTTCCTATGTCAAAAACCATCTATATTGTAGGTCTTGGCTTGATAGGGGCCTCAATGGCTTTGGGAATTAAACGAGATCATCCCGATTATGAAATTTTAGGATACAATCGAAGCAAGCCTTCAAGAGATATTGCATTGGAGCGAGGAATGATTGACCATGCGACTGATGACTTTGCCAGTTTCGCTCCCTTAGCGGATATCATCATTCTGACATTACCTATCAAACAAACCATTGCTTTTATCCAGGAGTTGGCAAGTTTGGGCTTGAAAGAAGGCGTTCTTATCTCGGACGCAGGCTCGACCAAGTCAGCTATTGTGAACGCAGCGGAGGAGAATTTTGCAGGGAAGTCTGTTCGATTTATCGGTGGGCATCCTATGGCAGGGAGCCATAAGACAGGTGCTGCCTCAGCCGATGTCAATCTCTTTGAAAATGCCTACTATATCTTTACTCCATCTAGTCTGACAACTTCAGATACGCTCGAAGAAATGAAGAGTCTACTTTCAGGTCTACATGCTCGTTTTATCGAGATTGACGCTGAGGAGCATGACAAGGTAACCTCTCAAGTAAGCCATTTTCCTCATATATTGGCCTCTGGTTTAATGGAGCAGACGGCCCTTTATGCTCGAGAACATGAACTGGCTGGACGATTTGCTGCGGGTGGTTTTAGAGATATGACTCGAATTGCTGAAAGTGAACCAGGTATGTGGACCTCTATTCTTTTGTCCAATAGAGAGACAATAATAGAGCGGATAGAGGATTTTAAGGGACGTTTGGATGAGATAAGTCAGGCAATCAGAGACGAAGACGAGAGTCAGATTTGGAATTTTTTCAATCAAGCGCGTGAACAACGACAGGCTATGGAAATCCACAAACGTGGAGGAGTAGATAGTTCTTATGATCTTTTTATAGATATTCCTGATGAGGAAGATGTGATTTTACGCATCTTAGAATTACTTAGAGGAACTTCACTAGTTAATATCCACATCAATGAAGAAAATCGTGAAGATGTTCATGGGATTCTACAAATTTCATTTAAAAATGCTCAGGACTTGGAAAGAGCTGAGCATGTGATTACAGAAAATACTGACTACACAGTAGTCATCAAATAAGGAGAAAATCATGTCAAATATTTATGATATTGCAAACGAACTAAGTCGCGGATTACGCGAATTACCTGAATACAAGGCTGTTAAGGAAGCAAAAGATGCTATCCAAGCAGATGCAGAAGCTAATAAAATTTTCGAGGATTATATTGCCTTCCAACAAGAAATTCAATTCATGGCACAATCTGGACAAATGCCAGATGCATCTTTCCAAGGGAAAATGGATTCGATTAGTAAGCAGATTGAAGGGAACGAACTAGTTTCAAGTTTCTTTAACAAACAACAACAACTATCTATTTATCTATCAGATATTGAACGAATTGTTTTTGAACCGATTTCAGAACTAATGAAGTAGAACCGACCTCAGAAAGTCAGAAATTTTAAGGAACTTCTGGCTTTTTATGATAAAATAAGAAAAAGCATTGCAAGTATGAAATTAACAACAACTATTAGCCACTTGAATGGCAGTATCCGAGTACCAGGTGACAAGTCCATTAGTCATCGTTCCATTATCTTTGGAAGTTTGGCTGAGGGTGTGACCAAGGTCTATGATATTTTGCGTGGTGAGGACGTGCTCTCAACTATGCAAGTTTTTCGTGACCTTGGTGTTGAGATTGAGGATAAAGACGGTGTCATTACCATTCAAGGTGTTGGAATGGACGGATTAAAAGCTCCGAAAAATGCTTTAGATATGGGGAATTCTGGCACCTCTATTCGTCTGATTTCGGGTGTTCTTGCTGGTGCAGAATTTGAAGTGGAGATGTTTGGAGATGACAGTCTTTCAAAACGGCCTATGGACCGTGTGACCCTTCCCTTGAAAAATGGGAGTCAGCATTTCTGGTCAAACAGAGCGAGACTTGCCACCTTTACACTTGAGAGGGACTAAACATTTAACATCAATCCACTATGAATTACCGATCGCCTCTGCCCAGGTCAAGTCAGCCTTGATTTTTGCAGCTTTGCAGGCTCAAGGTCAATCAGTCATTCTTGAGAAAGAATGCACACGTAATCACACAGAAGATATGCTGCGTCAATTTGGTGGAGACTTGACTGTAGATGGCAAGAGAATAACAATAAATGGACCACAAAAATTGACAGGTCAAAATGTGATAGTTCCAGGAGATATTTCTAGTGCAGCCTTTTTGTTAGTAGCAGGTTTGATTGTGCCAAATTCTCGAGTGGTACTTAAGAATGTCGGTATTAATGAAACACGTACAGGGATTCTTGATGTTATCCGAGCTATGGGCGGGAAATTAGAGATTACTGAAATAGACCCAATTGCTAAATCAGCAACCTTAACTGTTGAAACCTCAGACTTGAAAGGAATAGAAATTAGCGGTTCCTTGATTCCACGCCTGATAGATGAATTACCGATTATCGCCCTTCTTGCAACTCAAGCAGAGGGAGTGACGATTATCAAAGATGCTGAAGAACTTAAAGTCAAAGAGACAGACCGTATTCAGGTTGTTGCAGATGCCTTAAATAGCATGGGGGCTGACATCACTCCTACAGAGGATGGAATGATTATCAAGGGGCAGGTTGCTCTTCACGGAGCTAGAGTCAATACTTTTGGGGATCATCGTATTGGGATGATGACGGCTATTGCAGCCCTCTTAGTAACAGATGGAGAAGTAGAACTTGACCGCGCAGAAGCTATCAATACTAGCTACCCAGGCTTTTTCAATGATTTGGAGACTCTGATTCATGGCTAAAGTATTGCTAGGATTTATGGGAGCAGGCAAGTCAACCATTGCTAGAGGGCTGGATCCTGATTTTGTGGATATGGATGTTGTGATTGAGCAAGGTATTGGAATGCCTATAGCCGATTTTTTAAAGAAAAAGGGGAAGCAGCCTTCCGTAAGGTGGAGTCAGAAATTTTAGATGATTTGCTAAAAACGGATTTAGTCATTTCAACTGGTGGAGGAGTGGTTGTTTCTTCGAGAAATCGAGAATTGCTGAAGAAAAATGCCGATAATATCTACCTAAAAGCTGATTTTGAAACTCTTTATCAACGGATCGCGAGTGATAAGGAAAATCAACGCCCACTATTTTTAAATAATAGCAAGGAGGCTTTGGCTGCGATTTTTAAAGAAAGACAAGCTTGGTATGAAGAAGTGGCTAGTCAGGTTGTAGATGTAGCAACATTAAGTCCAGAAGAAATTATAGAGGAACTGAGATGAAAATTGCCTATCTAGGTCCCAAGGGATCTTTTTCGCACCATGTTGTGCAAACGGCTTTTCCCCACGAGGAACTAGAGCCATTTTCAAATATCACAGATGTCATCAAGGCTTACGAACAGGGCTTGGTTGATTATTCTGTTGTCCCAGTTGAAAATTCCATTGAAGGAAGTGTCCATGAGACCTTAGACTATCTCTATCATCAAGCGAAAATTCAGGCTGTTGCAGAGATAGTACAACCGATTCAACAACAGTTAATGGCTGTTTCTGGGCATTCAACCATCGAAAAAATATTTTCTCATCCGCAGGCACTTGCACAAGGGAAAAAATATATCGACCAGCACTTTCCAAATGTTGAATTAGAAGTAACAGCAAGTACAGCTTATGCAGCTAGATTTGTCTCAGAACATCCAGATCAACCTTTTGCAGCTATTGCTCCGAGAAATTCTGCTGATGAATATGGTTTGGAATTAATTGCTCAAGATATCCAAGAGATGGAAGCTAATTTCACTCGTTTTTGGGTCTTAGGTGCACAATTACCGGAGATAGCTTTGCAGTTCTCAACAGAAAAAATGAGTCTGGCAGTTACCTTACCAGACAATTTACCCGGCGCTCTTTATAAGGCGCTCTCTACCTTCGCTTGGCGAGGAATAGACTTGACAAAGATTGAGAGTCGCCCCCTTAAAACTGCTCTTGGTGAATACTTCTTTATTATCGATGTTGATTATAGAGATAAAGATTTAGTTCATTTTGCAAGAGAAGAATTAGAAGCTATTGGGATCCAATATAAAATTTTAGGAGCTTACCCTATTTATACCATACACGATAAAGGGAAGGAGAATCTATGACTAGAGAAAATCCTTTGACACATCATGAAAAACTGAGATATGACTATCTTTTGAGAAACATTCATTATTTGAATGAGAAAGAAAAGAGAGAATTTGCCTTTTTACAAGCCAAGTTAGAAGGTCAAAAAGATTCAGCAGAAGTTTTCAATCCAGAAGCCAATGAACAACTTCTTTTCAGACTCTGGTATCGACCTGCCAACCTATGCTAATCGTAGTCGTTCTAGTCGCCGTAGTAGTGGAAATCAACTGGAAACGAATATTCCAAAAGCTAAGAAGCAAAAGAAAAAAAGAGGTTTTCGTTTTAAACGCTTATTTGCTTGGTTAGGGATGATATTGCTTTGTGTAGCAGTAGGAATGATCGTCATGTTCTTAAAAGGCTTCCAATCGGCGAACCCTAATAGTTCAAATGGGCCCAAAGATGCCAAAGCTGCTCAGGTTGAAGTCTTCAATGGACAAGATACGCGTGATGGGGTTAATATTCTGATTTTGGGTACGGATGGCCGTATTGGACAGAATAGTGCAGAAACACGGACAGATTCCATTATGGTTTTGAATGTAAGTGGCAAAGATAAAAAATTGAAGCTCGTTAGCTTTATGCGTGATAATTTGGTCTATATTGATGGGTATAGCCAAGTCATCAATGGTCAAAAACAGACCGACCATAAATTAAACTTGTACTATGAATTAGGGAACAAGAAGGTAAACAAGGAGCTGAAATGGTCCGCAAGGTGCTCAAGGATAATTTTGATCTAGACATAAAATATTATGCCCTTGTCGATTTCCAAGCCTTTGCGACAGCCATTGATACGCTTTTTCCTGATGGTGTGACTATTGATGCTCAGTTTTCAACTCTAAACGGGGTTCCTGTGACAGAAGCGACTGTAGGCGATGACTTGCATGCAACGGAAACTGAGTCACCGACTCAAACCATTCGAGTTGGAAAACAACAGATGAATGGTTCGACTCTTCTGAACTATGCACGTTTCCGTGATGATGATGAAGGGGATTATGGCCGTACTCGTAGACAACAACAGGTTATGACAGCTGTCTTGCAGCAGATTAAGGATCCTACAAAACTTTTCACAGGCTCAGAAGCACTCGGGAAAGTTTTCGCCATGACCTCTACAAACCTTCCATATACCTTCTTATTGACCAACGGTTTATCAGTCCTTGAAGGGGCGCAGAATGGTATTGAAAGATTGACAGTCCCAGAACTTGGAGACTGGGTAGACGACTTTGACGTATACGGCGGTCAATCCCTTCGAGTGGACCAAAAAGCTTACCAAAATAAATTGGCCCAAATGGGATTGAGATAAAAAATATAGTAAAATCAAAGCTAATGCATCTATTATGATAGGTGATTGGGCTTTGATTTTTCTTATGAACGGATAAGATAATAGGCACTTTTTATGGTATAATAGAATGATAACATTCTACAGAAGAGGATATGAAATAGATGAGTGATTTAAAGGCAATTCAGGCTCGTAGTCTAGAAATGGCTGAATATTTTGTCGAATTTTGTAAAGAACATGATTTACTCTGCTATTTGTGTGGTGGAGGTGCTATCGGAGCCTTGCGCAATAAGGGGTTTATTCCTTGGGATGATGATTTAGATTTTTCTTTATGCCACGTGAGGATTATGAAAAGTTAGTAGAGTTGTGGCCTATTTATGCTGATCAGCGTTATTTCCTATCAAAGAGTAGTAAAGATTACGTTGATCGCAATCTTTTCATTACCATTAGAGATAAGGAAACGACTTGTATCAAACCATATCAGAAAGATTTGGATTTACCTCACGGCTTGGCCTTGGATGTTCTTCCCTTGGACTACTACCCTAAAAATCCAGCAGAGCGCAAGAAACAGGTCCGCTGGGCTTTGATTTATTCTCTATTTTGTGCACAAACCATTCCAGAAAAGCATGGAGCTCTCATGAAGTGGGGTAGTACCATTTTACTAGGATTAACTCCTAAATCGCTTCGCTATCGTATCTGGAAAAAGGCTGAGAAAGAAATGACCAAGTATGGACCAGCTGAAAGTGATGGCATTACAGAATTATGTTCAGGTCCAGGCTATATGAAAAACAAATATCCAATCCAAGCCTTTGAAGACAACATTTTCCTATCATTCGAAGGAACTCAAATGCCTATTCCGGTCGGCTATGACGCCTATCTCAGCATTGCCTTTGGTGATTATATGACACCACCTCCGGCTGAAAAGCAAGTCCCTCACCACGATGCCGTCATAGCTGATATGGATAAGAGTTACACTGAATATAAGGGAGAATATGGTGGATAAGAAGAAAATTCTATTTTTTATGTGGTCTTTTTCCCTAGGAGGCGGTGCCGAAAAAATCCTTTCTACGATTGTTTCAAACTTGGATCCAGAAAAGTATGATATTGATATCCTTGAAATGGAACATTTTGATAAAGGATACGAACCTGTGCCTGAAAATGTGAGAATTTTAAAAGCTTTTCAAGATTATCGTCAACCAAGATGGTTAAGAGCGCTTTTATGGAGATTGAGAATTTATTTCCCAAGGTTAACAAGACGATTACTTATAAAAGATCAATATGATGTAGAGGTTTCCTTTACTATTATGAATCCTCCTCTTTTATTTTCTAAACGACAAGAAGTGAAGAAGATTTCTTGGATTCATGGAAGTATTGAAGAATTTTTAACTGATAGTTCGAAGCGTGATTCTCATAGACGACAATTGGATGCTGCTGATAGGATAGTAGGAATTTCAAAGAAAACCAGTAATTCTATCAAAGAAGTTTATCCAGATTACTCACAGAAATTAGTAACAGTCTATAATGGTTACGATTTTGAAAGTATTTTGGAAAAATCAAAAGAAAAGATTGCTATTGAGATAGCTCCTCAGAGTATCTGCACTATTGGCCGCATTGAAGAAAATAAGGGCTCTGACCGAGTAGTAGAAGTTATAAGACTGTTGCACCAACAAGGCAAGAAATACCATCACTACTTTATAGGGGCTGGGGACATGGAAGAGGAGTTGAAAAAACAAGTCAAAGAGTATCAACTTGAGGATTACGTTCATTTCCTTGGTTATCAAAAGAATCCGTACCAGTATCTTTCTAAGATGCAAGTTCTTTTATCCATGTCAAAACAGGAAGGTTTTCCTGGGGTCTATGTTGAAGCCTTGAGTCTTGGAGTTCCCTTTGTATCTACTGAAGTAGGCGGTGCAGAAGAATTATCTCAGGAAGGGCGATTTGGTAAAATCATTGATAGCAACCAAGAAGCCGCTCAAGCGATTGATAACTACATGACAGCTGTATCAACCTTTGATGCCAATGAGACCAACCAATTTATTCAGCAATTTACGATTGCTAAACAAATTGAACAAGTAGAAAAACTACTAGAGGAGTAGCATGGAAACTACATTAATTAGTGTCATTGTTCCTGTTTATAATGTGGCGCAATACCTTGAAAAATCAATAGCATCCATTCAGCAACAAACCTATCAAAATCCTGAAATCATTCTCGTTGATGATGGTTCTACAGATGAAAGCGGTCGCTTATGCGAACAAATTGCTGAGCAAGATGAAAGAGTTTTTGGTCTATCACAAGGAAAACGAAGGT
>BNJS01002301.1_pt1 | contig 10739 bp, 13 predicted proteins | sample 8540461 | NCBI WGS metagenome assembly BNJS01 (sample SAMD00202454, study PRJDB9452) | human saliva metagenome | isolation source: human saliva | place: Japan
TTATAGTGGATTAAATTTTAAACCAGTACGGCGTTGCCTCGCTCTTTAGCTCAAAGAGAACGATTCTCTGGGTGCTGAAGCACCGGTGAATCGGTTCCGTACCATCTGTACCTGTCTGCGGCTTCGTCGCTCTTGTCCTGATTTAGTTAATCCACTATAAAAACAGTCGGTTTGATTTTCAGCCGCTCAAAGTCAGAAACACCTTTCAGTCAACCTGAACTCAGTTGCGGCGGTTATTTGTTTTCGCCGTATTTACTCACGCAGATTTCGGATTTCTTCTTTCAACCATTCATCCCAATCGGGGCGTAAACAGCGGAGCTCTTTGTTCCAATACAGACAGTCCCAAGCCATGCTGCAGCGAGGCTTCGGTATCGCGCTCGAACATTCGGGCGACAAAAGGTTCGAGCGTTTGCGCGCTTTGAACATACCGCCGTATTCTCCGTAGGGTGCGGCAGGTTTCGGGATGGAGCATTTCCATCGCGCTTTCGATTTCGCCCTGCAACGCAAGCCATGAACCGTTTGACTCGTCCAACCAGCATCGCGCAGCCAATGTCTGATGTTTTCCAAACCTTGAAAAACGCGGGTCATACCACAGCAGGCGCAGGGCGGCAAGCTGACTTTCGGCTTCCGTCCGACCTTGCGGGTTTTTCAGCGATCGCAAGGGAAACGAGTTCGTAGATCTGCACGATTGCGCTGCTTTTCCGGCAGCGCAGTGAGATGTCGCAGACTTGTTCGGGAGTCTGCCAAAGAGGAAGTTTGGAGAGGGTCATGGGCCTGGAGGTCGTCTGAAAGTCAATGAACATGACTAGAGCACTGATTCATTTGATTTTCGCACGAAATCGCTTTTGAATCGAAAGCATAAAGTATCGCCTGGGTCGTCTGAAAACCGATTTCAGACGACCTCTCTGCCTGTAAACCATCAACCGCAATATCGGCGGTCCAATATGTCTTTGCGGATGTCGTTCAACAGGAAAGGCTGCGGTGTCTTCGTGTTCCGCCCGGTACGAAGACAAATAGTCGGGCGATGATTTTTGCCGATGAAGACTTTTGCAAGGCGCAGGCGTCGGTCAGGTGCGTTCCTGCAGGAAGCTGCGGATGTCTTCGGTACAGTGTAGTCGCGCAACGGCGGCAAAAGCGGGCGTCGGTTTGCAGGCGGTCGAGCAGGGTTTGGTTTTTGGTCCAACAATGCCTGCTTCTTTTTTCTTCGGCGGTGGCGCGGACGAACTGGTCGTAAATTTCGGCATAAAGCATATCGTTCGGACCTTCGAAGATGGTGAAGGGGCGGATGTCGATAGCGATATTGCTGGCGGTGTGTCCGCGTTCAAACCCCTTCGCGCCCAAGAGTTTTTGCAACATTTGCGCGGCGGCGTGAGTGTACCCGTGGCGAGGGTTTTGATGATGTTTGCCTCCATCCAGTTGATGGGCGACGGGGCAACGGGCGAAACGCAATGGCAGACGTAGCGGTAAAGAATCTCGGAAACCTGATGGCGGCGTTGGATTTCGCGGCGTTCGTAATCGACGAATTTGATGTCGTGGCGAAACATATCGGTTCAGGTTGTCAATCGATGTCATTCCGCTGCTGCGTCATGCCGATCAGTTGCAGGCAGCTGCGGATAAAGATCGTTTTGAACGCGCAAACTCGCGGCATCGCTCTGCGAGAGTTTCGCATGACGGCGGCGTAGCGGCATTTCGGCATCAATGCGGTTGACGGCGTAACGGACGGCGCGTGCCTTCGGATGCGAGGGCTTCGTGGCGGATGTGATTGTTTGGGAACGACAGCAGGTTGATGACTTTGGAGAGTTTGCCGTTTTTTGCGCTCTTTTGGCGGCAACGAGGAGAAAGTCGCTTTGCGAGTTGCCCCTCGCCAATATTTTTCGCGGCGTTGACGTAAATCGTTTGTTCGTCGATGTATTTCGTAGTAGGACTGCATTTCGCGGGCAATCGCCGCGCCGGAGGCTTCGGGTTCGGTAACACCCAAACCACCACCCTCGCCTTTGAAAACCATGTCCAAACCTTGCACGACTTGCGCTTCGTCGCCAAACCTTGCAGAGGCTGCAACACCAGCGCACCTTCGATGCCGGCACGCAGGGTAACGGGCGCGCGTAATGCCCCGCAATCCGCAGGACTTCTTGGATTTTCAAACTGGCTGTCTTGCGCCGCCATGTTTTTGTCGAGGAGGGCGACAGCAAACCCGCCTGCTTCAAGGCAAAGCCATTTGTCTTCGGCAGGTATTGCATGAGATTGAGGTCGTCTGAAAATGCGGCGGAATGCGGATTCGATATGCTTTTAAAAAGCAGCCGTGTCCATAGTTGACGGCTGCGCGCTTGATTCGGTGTGTGCCATCGCGATTCTCGGTTAATCGGACGGTTATTAGAGTTTAGAGCTAAATTTCTAGGATTTATACCACAAAACCCGTTTAAGCGACAATGATTATCAAGGTGGACGGATTTTCAGCGTGCAAACGCGCTGATTACGCCGCCCCGACAAACCGATACGGTGCTACCATAACGCAAAACACCGCCGAACACCGCCATGTATTCACAAACACAGCGAACGCCATTTCAGCAACCGCAACAACTGGCTGCGCGCAAGCGTATTGGGCGCGAACGACGGCCTGATTTCCACCGCTTCGATGCTGACGGGCGTCGCGGCCGCCGCACCCGATTTCCAAACCCTGCTGCTGACCGGCGTTTCCGCCCTAATCGGCGGCGCGGTCTCAATATGGCGGCGGGGGAATACGTTTCGCATCCAGCCAGTCGGACACGGAAAAGCCGATTTGTACACAAAGAACGCCACGAATTGAAGTCAATCCCGATGCCGAACTGGCAGAACTGACCGAAACTCTACCGCCGCCGCGGTTTTGATCCGACGCGCTTGCCGCCGAAGTCGCACAAGCATTGATGGAACACGACGCGCTCTCCGCCCACGCGCGTGACGAAATCGGCATTACCGAAACCTCTGCCGCCCAACCCATGCAGGCCGCGCTGGCTTCTGCCGCTTCATTTTGTGCCGGGTGCATTTTGCCTTTTTCACTGGTCGCGTTGACAGCTTCTAGCGCCATTGTTCCGCCTTGGTAGTCTCCACTTTGTTCGGCCTGGCATTGCTGGGTTATGTCTCCGCCAAACTGGGCGGCGCGCCTGTCGTTCCCGCCGTTTTGCGTGTGCCGTGCGTTGCGGCGTTGGTGGTTACGGGTACGATCGGCAAACTGGCGGGTGTAGTGAGTTTGAACGGAGGTCGTCTGAAAACTTGTAGCAAAAACCTGCCATACCGTTTTTCAGACGACCTTGACAATCAGCGGTTCTGTCATGTTTTTATAGAACGAGAGCATGAGAAAAACTCTAAAATTCTGTCGTAAGGAATTTAGAGGATTTTTGGTTTTAGGATGGCGTTTACAAAATTCGCCTATACGGTTTATTCGTCTTCGAATTTTTCCAAAAACTCATCGCGCTCACTTCATTGAACTTATCGGTACTGTCCAAGATTTTCTCGTTGTTCTCATCCAATTGTTCTTCGTCTTCTTCCGAACCGTGTTTGCCGGAAGCGCGGATTTGATCAGCTTTTACAGCCGTCTTCCATCAAATTGCTAAAGAAACGCAGATGGTTTTTCAAAGCATTTCAACAGGGAAGCATCGCCTTTGTATGCACCAATTTATCGGCTTGCGCGATGTAATTGGGAATCGCGGCTATCCACTGCACACGGACATTTTCCGCTTTGAGTCGTATCGCGTTTTGTCCATTGCCTTGTTCATGTTCTTCCATATGGTAGAGCATAAAATTGGCAATGCACATCAACTCATTGTTGCAATTTCTACTGCGTTATCGTAGCTGCCTTTGGCGTAATACACGCCCTCTTCCCTCATCTCCAGCCGCCGCGTTTGGGCGAAGACGATGCGCCGCCAGTCGCGCCAAACAGTTTCTGTAATGAATTCTAAGATCATAATTTTGCTGCCTTTCTCACTAGTAAAGTACACAGACGGGGAAAAAGTATAACGCAAATCTGAAAATGCCTGCTGCCTGCACTTCGCTGCGGCGGCATCACCCTTCCCCTCCGTTTTCAGACGACCTCGTTCCCAAACACAGGAACGTTTTATACATCATCACAAACCTTTGCAGGTCGTCTGAAAAAGCCGCCGCTGTCTTTGCCGGCTTGCATCCGCTAGAATGACTTCCCTGCCGCCAGGTCGTCTGAAAACATCCGGACGAACCATCCCTTTTTCAGCAGACACATGGAGTTGAACCATTGAACAAACGCCTGATGACGGCAGACGAAACCGATTTGTTGAATCTTCTTCTGTCCAACAAAAACCTCCACATGCCCGATTGGAAACCCGTTTTTCCAACAGCGTCACCACGCTCGATGATGGCGCGATAGGGCAGTTTTCTGTTTTCCAGCGATACAAAACCAAACGCGCCCGCTACAAATCATCCCAATCGCCGAATACCTGTTTCACGATAAAGACGGCATTCCGGTTTTGGCAACCTCATATTCTTACAGCGACGGTCAACTCGTATGAACTGGATATTTGAAAGCGGACTTCAGACCGTTATTGGCTTATCCGACAAACCGTAATATTCAGTCTATCCATTTCAATCGGTTTTTACGGACGAGCATTTTCAGACGACCCTTCACACACAGGTCGTCTGAAAAACAACCAAACCATCCTATCCCTTACACCCGCTTTAATCTGCTAAAATTCCGCTTTTTACAACCCATCACGGCGGCCTGAAAAATTTTCCGCTGCCGCAAAGCCATTGTCCCACGCCGCGACCTACCCTATCCCCAAACCCCGTGAAAAATCCCGTTGCTCAATCTCGCAAGGCTCGCCGCCGCTGGCTTTGGCGCGTTATCTGCCGCATAAGCGGCTCAAAGTCGTCTGACCCAAGATGCGGAACAGGCGTTGCGCCTTCAGACAGCATGGCGGTTTTTCCGTCCGCACGATACGGCGGTGTTCCTGCCGGACTGGGAAACGCTGCCTTACGAGCGTTTTTCGCCGCATCAGGGACTCTGGTGTCGGAGCGGCTGTCGGCGTTGTGGCAGATTAAAAGAGCGGCGCGGCGGACGTGTTGTTCGTGCCGGTGCCACGGCGATGCAGAAGCTGCCGCCCGTGCCGTTTTTGGCGGGGCGCACGTTTTGGCTGAAAAACGGGGCAGACTTTGGATATGGGCCGTTCGAAAACCGATTTGGTGGATGCGGCCACAACCATGTTTCCCGGCGTTGTCGCGCGCGGGCGAATTTGCCGTGCGCGGCGGCATTGGTGGGATTTATTCCCGATGGGCAGCGAGATGCCGTACCGCATCGATTTGTTCGACGATGAAATCGACAGCATCAAAACCCTTTTGACACCGGACACGCAGCGCACCATCTCGCCCGTTTCCGAAATCCGCCTGCCGCCGGCGCACGAGTTCCCCACCGACAGCGAGGCGCAAAAATCTTCCGCAGCCGCTTCCGCGAGGAAGTCGATGGCAATCTGAACGATGCCGCTGTGGCACAAAGCCGTCAGCAACGGCCACTTCGGCGCAGGCGTGGAATACTACCTGCCGCTGTGAAAACGAGCTGGAAACGCTGTTTGACTATATCGGCGAAGATGCGCTGTTTGTCTCATTGGGCGACGTTCACGCTGAGGCAAAACCGCTGGAGCGACGTCAAATCGCGTTACGCCATGGCGCAGAGGCGATGAAACCTATCCGCCTTTGTTTCAGCAGCGATTTGTATCTCTACGCCGATGTATTCGCAGGCCGTCTGAAAAACTGCACGGACAGGTGCTGCCCGATGTTTCGGCAAAGGAACACACCTGCCCGACCTTGCCGTCAACCGCCAATCCGACGAACGCTATTGCGGGCATTGAAGGATTTTTCAGACGACCTTTGACGGGCGGATTTTGCTGTGCGCCGAAAGTTTGGGACGGCGCGAAACCATGCTCGGCTTCTTGCAGCAAAACGGCTTGAAAGCCAAAACGCGTGCGTCCGACTGGCAGGGCTTTTATCGGCACACGAGCCGCTGATGATTACGGTCGCGCCGTTGGCATACGGATTCAAACTGGGGAGCCACAATCCGAGCCAACAACAACCTACTCCTCGCCTCCCGAGGGAGAAGGCAAAGGCAGTTGCCGACCAAACCGAATTTTTCCCAGCCGCAACAAACCCTCCCTCAGCCCTCCTCAGGAGAGGAACGTAGCTGCCGCCGTTTCAGACGACCTGAAAACCAAAAGCAGCCTGCACCTCATCGCAAAGTGATCTGCACGGGCAAATCCAGCAGCAACTCACCCCTCCCCGTGGGGAGGGTTGGGAGAGGGCAAAGCAGTTGCCGCTCAAAAGTGCTCATCGCCGTCATCACCGAATCCGAGCTCTGACAATACGTCGCCCGTTCGCGCGTTCACAACCGCCGCAAGAAACATGCCGCCGTTTACAGACGGCTCTGTTGCGCGATCTTGCCGAAATCAACATCGGCGACCCCGTCGTGCACGAGGAACACGGCATCGGGCGGTATGCGGGCTTGGTAACGATGGATGGGCGGCGAAACCAACGAAATGATGTTGCTCGAATACGCGGGCGAAGCGCAGCTTTTATGTGCCTGTTGCAACCGCATTTAATCAGCCGCTACTCCGGGCCAGGCGCATGAAAATGTCGCTCTGCACAAGCTCGGCAGCGGCGTGTGGAATCACAGGCGAAGCGCAAAGCCGCTGAAAAGCGCGCGACACCGCCGCCGAATTGCTCAACCTCTACGCCCAACGCGCCGCCCAATCGGGACACAAGTTTGAAATCAACGAGTTGGACCATCGGGCGTTTGCCGACGGTTTCGGCTACGAAGAAACCGAAGACCAGGCCGCCGCCATCGCCGCCGTGATTAAAGATTTGACGCAGGCGAAACCGATGGACCGCCTTGTGTGCGCGATGTCGGTTTCGGCAAAACCGAAGTCGCCCTCGCGCGCCGCGTTTGTAGTGATGGGCGGCAAAACAGGTCGCCGTACTCGCCCCGACCACGCTTCTGGTCGAGCAGCACGCGCAAAACTTTCGCCGACCGCTTCGCCGATTTCCCGTGAAAGTCGCCAGCCTTTCGCGTTTCAACAACAGCAAGCCACCAAAGCCGCGCTCGAAGGGCATGGCGGACGGCACGGTCGATATCGTTATCGGCACGCACAAATTGGTGCAGGACGACATCAAATTCAAAAACTTAGGTTTAGTCATCATCGACGAAGAACACCGCTTCGGCGTGCGCCAGAAAGAGCAGCTCAAACGCCTGCGCGCCAATGTCGACATCCTCACCATGACCGCCACGCCGATTCCGCGCACCCTCAGCATGGCACTCGAAGGCCTGCGCGACTTTCTCGCTGATTACCACCGCGCCCAGCCGCCGCCTCGCCGTCAAAAACCTTTTGTCAAAACCGTTCAGCGAAGGCAGCGTGCGCGAAGCCGTGTACGCGAACTCAAACGCGGCGGGCGAGTTTTTTCCGGCATCAATGAAGTGGATACGATCGAGAAACATGCGCGAGCGTCTGGAAGCTCTACTGCCAGAAGCCCGCATCGGCGTGGCGCACGGACAACTGGCGCGAGCGCGAGCTGGAGCAAGTCATGCGCGACTTTTTGCAGCAAAGATTCAACGTGTTGCTCTGTTCCACCATCATTGAAACCGGCATCGACATCCCCAACGCCAACACCATCATCATCAACCGCGCCGACAATTCGGATTGGCGCAACTGCACCAACTTCGCGGGCGCGTCGGCCGCAGCCACCACCAAGCCTACGCCTACCCTGCTCCGCCCGAATACATCACCAAAGACGCAGAAAAACGCCTCGATGCCATCACGGCGGCAGACGAACTCGGCGCGGGTTTCACCCTCGCCATGCAGGATTTGAAATCCGCGGCGCAGGCGAAATCCCTCGGTGAAGGACAATCCGGCGAAATGATGCAGGTCGGCTTTACACGCTCTACACCGAAATGCTCAAACAAGCCGTGCGCGACTCTCAAAAAGGCCGCCAGCCCGACCTCGACGCACCGCTGGGCATCACCACCGAAATCAAACTGCACAGCCCCGCCCTGTTGCCCGAAAGAGCTACTGCCCCTGACATCCACGAACGGCTCGTCTCTCTATAAACGCCTCGCCGTCTGCGAAACCGTGCAGCAAATCAACGCCATACACGAAGAACTCGTCGACCGCTTCGGCCTGCCCGAACAACCCGTCAAAACCCTCATCGAAAGCCACCACCTGCGGCTCGCCGCAAAAGAATTGGGCATAGACGCCATCGACGCGACCAGCGAAGCTGTCACCGTCACCTTTCGGCAAACACCACCAAATCGATCCGACAGAAATCATCCCTGCTGATTCAGACGGATAAAAATATCGGCTGGCTGGAGCGGATAAGTTGAAGTTTACGCCTCGAGATGGAGGATGTGGAATGAGAATTAAGACGGTAAAGAGTGTGTTGAGAGACTTTGGAAGAAAAGGTGCTGAAAAGAATAGAGAGAATAAAGAAAAAGGTCGTCTGAAACTGTTTCAGACGACCCATATATACAAACCTGTTATATACAAAATGACGGTTTTAGGGATCTAACCTACAATTATCGATGTAAAGTAAGTGAATGATTCAATAGCAAAAATATATAACTAACAGAGAATATACTATAAGAAAAACAGTACAACCATAAGTTAATATTATGAATGCTTTTGGAATATATCGACCCCTTAGACTCAATATCAACTAACAACTTATGTAATAAACTGAGGTAATCGAATTGACTGAGGAGAATCGAACAAAAATTAATCCTTTATAGATTATCTTCTAAAGTAATTTATTAAAATTTAAATAATTACCCATATCTTTTAGGATATAACATATTTAAAAGCTAATCTATCAGAAGATAAAAATAGAATTTCTTTTAGAACAAGCAAAAATTCCTTTAAAAAGGCTACTTCTGATTCTGACAAAAATGCGTGTTTGCTGAGCCTACCTAGCACATATTTATTATGACTTAAAGGAATTTAATCATTGCCTTGATATGATAGAGCCAAAATTCCCGATAATTACTTTTCAAAACTATCCAGCCATCAAAATTGGCGAGACTTAAAATCCAAGAGTTATATGTTGCCTAATCAAATTAAAAATATTTTCTGATTTTTGAATTTATTCTACATAGTTATTTGCTAAAATTTCACGTTCAAGTGAACATATACCCGTACCAATAGAACTTTTTCCAATATAATGAAAATATTAAATAACCCAAAATTAATGTCTACATGTTATTTATAAACCATCACGTTTCTAAAAATTGGTGGCTCATCCATCTAACCCACAAGGGTATTAAGATACAGATTAAGGTTATAAAGAGATTATTGAAGACTTTGAAAGAAAGAGTGATAGCAAATTAGAGGATATTGAAGAAAAGGTCGTCTGAAATTTTTCAGACGACCTTTAATAACTATTTTGCTTACTCTAAATATTTAATACCTTATATAGGACACTAATATGGGTAAATTTCATGCCCCTCTCGGGCAAATTGACCTTTATTACTGAAGAACAACAAACATATCTTTTCTTCAAGGTATATTTAATGAAATGTCTTTCTTATTCAAGTTAGTCAACCATTTGATTTGGAGGAAATAGATTTTAACTTTTATTCAAAGTAAAAATGAATAACTTTCCTCAGATCAAAAGCAAAAACTGAACTATTCTTAAGAAATATTTTATATACCCAACCCAAAACAACTTGGATTTTAATCATTACAAAGATAAATTAGACGAAACCAAAGAATTGATTTTTCCGAGTTTATGTTTCATGAAAACAAAAGATTGGGATATCGTATTTAGAGAAAGTCAGCTCCTATTGCCGAGCCATACGTGCATTTTAATCAACTACCACGATGATGATGTTGTTGGATTTGAGTGATCTCTCAGATTCGGAAGAGTTATAAGAGTGTAGTACTGCATGCAGGCTAATTTAGAGTTTTCTATATGACTTGCTATAAACTATTCTATTAACTTCAAATCCAATATACTCAAAATCATTATTTGTTGGCATGGTAAGCGTAGGTTAGGCTGGTAAACCCAACAACACCTGAATGTTGGGTCACGACCCAACCTTACATCTGCTAAGCGAATTTATATGAAAATATCTGTTTTGATATCCGTTGCACTATCCATACTGGCGGCATTGCCGTTTCAGGCGGCATGGGCGGATTCGGCGGCCAATGCGCGCGCGGACCGTCAGGAACAGAACCGATAGCGCATTGCCTGCAGATGTACGGCAATATGAACTGCGTGCCGGAGGGCAGCTTTTGTTTCACCGCAGCAAAGACAGCTGAAATGCAAATACAGCGCGGCCGCGAGGCAGAAGAACGGTTGAGGCAGCGGCGTTGGCAAAACAGCGGAACAGCAGACGGACAGGGTGGCACAATGCGCAGAGAAAACCATGCGGACGGCGGCTATACGGTGTACCACTATACCGACGGCAGTCAGCGCGTGTTGGAAACCGTGATGCCGTATGACGAAAACGATAAAGTCCACGGCGTGGTCAAAGGCTATTATCCCAACGGCAAATTGAAATACACGCTGCCGCACCGCCACGGCGTGTATTTCGGCGAGGCACGCGAATACGATAAAAACGGCCGCCTGCGTCTGATTAAGCGTTATGACGACAAGGGCGAGCGCGTTTATCTGCGGGAATATCCGTAAGAATAGTAAGCGTAGGTTGGGCTGGCAAACCCAACAATAACCTGAATGTTGGGTCACGACCCAACCTACAT